>Ga0208375_1001231_pt1 | contig 30248 bp, 32 predicted proteins | sample RifOxyD1_FD_184038 | JGI IMG/M metagenome (GOLD analysis project Ga0208375, IMG submission 184038) | Soil microbial communities from Rifle, Colorado - Rifle Oxygen_injection D1 (SPAdes) | ecosystem: Environmental > Terrestrial > Deep subsurface > Rock core/Sediment | place: Rifle, Colorado...
ATTTTTGAAATCTGCTCCATTAAGTTTTTCTCAGTATACATTCTTCCTGCTGTATCAATCAAAACAACATCAATATAATTTTTTTCAGCATATTTTATTGCATCAAAACCAACTGCTGCTGGATCTGCTCCATATTCATGAGCAATAACCTTTATTTTTAATTTTTCACCATGCTTTTTTAACTGCTCTATTGAAGCTGCTCTGAAAGTATCTCCTGCAGCCAATACAGAGGATAATTTTTTAGTTTTCAGCATCTCTGCAATTTTTGCAATTGTGGTTGTTTTTCCTGTTCCGTTTATCCCGCAGAATAAAATAATATAAGGCTTATTATCTGCTTTTTTTAATCTTATTTTCTCAATTAAGTCAAAAGGTTCTATCAGGATATCCCTTATTATATCTTCAAAAGTAAATTTTATCTGGGATTCTATTTCTTTTTTCAGGAATTCTTTTCCAACTATTTTTTCTTTTAATTGCTCTACTATTTTCTCAGCTACTTCTAATGCAACATTATTTTCAAGAAGGAGCATTTCAAGTTCTTCTGAATAAACCTCAAAATCATCTTCAGAAATTTTAACTTTTGTAATTTTTGAGAAAATCCTTTTGAAAAATCCTTTTTTCTCTTCTTCCTCGTGTTTTATATCTTCAATAATTTTCTCACTAATCCCTCTTTCTTCCTTATCAAATATCTTTTTTTCTGGCTCAAGATATTTATGTTTTTCAATTGATTTCACTTCTTCTTTTAGTTTTTCTAAATCTGGCTGATATCCTTGCATTCCTGCATTAAATTCCAAAGGAACATTTAGCTCTTTGATTTTTTTTGCACTTTTTTTCTTTTTAGGTGCCTTTTTTGCTTTTTCTTTTTTTGAAATTTCCCGGACTTCGTCTACAATTGTCTTTTTGACAAGCCCCTGGGTCCAGTTTTTTAATTTTTCCCTTAGTTTTGAGAACATGTTTTTAAGAGCATATTTGGAGTTATTAAGTTTTTGGGTTGGGATTATTTTTGTGAAATCTTAGTCCTGTTACCACTTTCCTATTGACTAAATTTTTATAAAGAATAAACCTTTTCATTATAACATGAAGGGTGTTTTAGTTATACTTGATGGATTAGGAGATTTGCCACATAAGCTTCTGAATGAAAAAACTCCATTAGAAGCAGCACAAACTCCGAATATGGATTTTTTTGCAGCAAGAGGAGAATTGGGATATATGTATTCTGTTAAACCGGGATTTATCCCTGAATCTGATGAAGCAATTGTTTCTATTTTTGGAAATGATTTAATTTCAAGTTCAAGAGGCCAGCTTGAAGCAAGAGGAAGTGATTTAAAAATGACAAGGGGGGATTTGGCTTTAAGAGCTAATTTCGCGACAATAGATTCTCTTGAATGGGGAAATATTCTTGACAGAAGAGCAGGAAGAACACTTACAACAGAAGAAGCTTTAATTTTGGCAAAAGCAGTTAATAAAATAAAAATGCCATGTGATTTTGTATTTAAGCCAACAATTCAGCACAGAGGGGTTTTAGTTTTCAGAGGGGGATTTTCAGATAATATATCAGGAAATGATTCAACTTATATACAGGGAATGAATTTTCCCATAAACAAAATTTTCAGATGCAAGGCCTTAGATGATGATGAAAATTCCCAGTATACCTCAAATTTAGTGAATGAATTTTTAGAAAGAGCTTATGAAGTTCTTGAAAACCACCCTGTTAATCAGGAAAGAATAAGAAAGGGACTAATGCCTGCAAATTACCTTATGGTCAGGGGAGCAGGAATTGAGCCCCCTAAATTAAAACAATATAAAAACTGGATTTCTGCAAATTATATGCCCCTGGAAATTGGTTTTTCAAATGTTTCTGGAATGAAGAATTTTTCTTTTGAATATCCTCTTCTTAAAGGAGTGGATGCATATGAAAATTTATGGAAGGGTTTGAGAAAAGCCTGCAAATATTCAATGAATATTTTAAAGAAAAATATGAAAAAAGCAGATTATCTTTATATCCATATTAAGGAAGTTGATACTCCTGGACATGACAATAAACCTTTTGAAAAGAAATTAATGCTGGAATATATTGATATTACTCTGTTTAGATACCTGAGAAAAATCGCACCTCAAAATAAAATAAAAATAGTAGTTACAGGAGACCATGCAACTCCATGTAAATTAAAAGGGCATTCTGCTGATCCTGTTCCTGTTTTATTTTATCCTGCAAGAGAGGTTCTTCCCAAGCAGATAAAATTCTGTGAAAAAGAAGGAAGAAAAGGAACTCTTGGAAGAATTATGGGAAAGGAATTACTGGAAAAAGTGGGGTTTGTGAAATAAAATTATTCTGTTCAAACTAGAAAAGTGTTACTTAGTGCAAGGAGTTTATAATCCGAAAATTTAACTAAACAATGCACTAAGTCCTTCAGCTGCAGCTTCGTGTTTTTCTTCTTTTGGTTTTTCTTCATGCTTTTCCTCAGAAGATGCTCCAGGATGTGCAGGAGCAGCAGCAACTAAACTAGCATTAGCCAATTCATTTGCTATATCAACACCCTTAAGACTGGCAACAAGTGATTTGATTTTTGATTCATCAACACTTATTCCAGCAGCTGCAACAACACTTTTTATGTGCGTTTCATTAATTTCTTTTCCTGCTTTGTGCAGTAAAAGTGCTGCATAGATGTATTCCATTTTAATTTTCCTCTCCTTCAGTTTTATCTGAATGAGTGTGAGAGTGAGTTAATGAAGAAATTGCTTTTTCATGTCTTCCTGCTTTTCCTATTAAGAAAGTTATTGTCTCTGGAGTTGTATATCCAATTTGAACTGCAAATGGAAGAGCTCTAAAGTAAGCATTATTTAATTCTTCAAGTGTTTTTTCCTGATCTATGCTTATTTCAGGATAGAATTTCTTTTCTGAATTGTCAAATGCTGCAAAGGGGATAAACCCTATTGAAAAGGGTTTTATATCAAGTTTGCTCATCATATCTGCTGCTCCTTGGGGGATTTTTGCTCCTTCTTTAGCAACAATTTTTGGAGCTTTTATTGTTATTTTTCCATTTTCAATCTGAATCTGTATACCTAATGCCCCTAATTCACTTATTGCAGGTCCTGGAACCAAATCTGTTGGTCCAGCTGGAATTTCTATATCATAAGGAGCAATCTGTCCTGCTTTTGCTTTTGAAGGGCTTTTAATTTTTATCAAATCAACTGCCAAATCAAAGCAATCCAGATCAGAAAACAATAATGCAAAATCTGAACCTATTTTTTCTTTAATCTTGTGTATTTCCTGATCTTTTGCTGAAGCAAGTGCTTTAAATATCAAATTCTTTTTTGGAACATTTACAATTGCCTTTCCCCTTAATTTTTTTACTATTTCCTGAAACTGAGAACCAGGAATATTTTTTATAGATGCAATCAGGATTGTTTTTTTGCTTTGTATTAATTTTAATAATTCGCTGACTATCTTTTTCTTTTCTTCTGAAACATGAGTTGTTTTTTTCTTTTGCTCTTTCATTTTATCTGTATTTTCTGGGGTTTAGTCATAGTGAATTTTATCTCTATATTTTTGATATTTTCTTTATTTTTTGGCATGTTTTTAAGAACTGCATTGTAAATTGAGAGGATGTTTTCTATTATTTCCTCATCTTTCATGCTTTGCTTTCCTATTGGGATTTTGATGCTTGACTCTTTTATTTTTATCTTTATGCTGTTGTCTATTTTACTTTTTAGCTCATTTATTGTTTTTTCATCAGTATTCATTATTATTCCAAGCTGAGGAGAAGGCATTTTTCCGCTTGGTCCAAGAACCCTCCCAAAAGTTGTAGCAACACTTGGCATAAGACTAGCCTGCGCAATAAAGAAGTCATAATTCTTTACGAGATTTTTTAGCATTCCTTTTTCGGAATATTTTTTGAATTCATCAGGAGTAATTGTGTCAACACTTTTGTTTTTAGTTTCCAGAAATCCTGCTATTTTCTTTTCTTTTATTTTAGTTGGAACGCTTAAAAACAAATTTATATTGCTCTTTTTAATATCAAATTTTTGCAGATTTATAATTAAGTCTACTGTCTGATTAAACTTTCTTTCCTTGTCTTTTCTTAATTCAACTAAAGCATTCTTCAGCTGTTCTTCTAATTCTGCCATATTAATCTTTCCTTACCTCCCAATCCCGCACGAAGCAGTTTATGGATTATACTTCTACCACTAAATTGCCAGCCTCCCATCTTATGCGCTCTGGACATAGAATCTATCCCAGGACGATATGGTTCAATCGGCTAAGATTTTGATATTTTTTGAGTTTTTAAGTTTGTCGGTTATATAAATTTACAATAATCCTTAAAAATGAGGGTTTTTTATTGGAGTAATGAGAAAACCAGAGAAGAAAGAAACATACTATCATATTGGACCTGAGGGAAAACTTTCAAGAGAAGGCATAGTTCTTAGAGTTACAGGCTCTAAACTTGAATCAATGACAAAGGGAATTTCTGTTGAGAAATTAATTAATATCTGCGGTTTATATTTGAATGGAGGGGGGTTAAAATCTGAAAAAGGCTACAGAATAGAGAGAATATCAGAAAAAAGAGCTTATAGAATATATGAGGGTTTTAAATCTGGATTTAGCAGCCAGGATTGGATTTAAAATGGAAAATATAAATTCTGAGCAAAAAAAACAATATGAGGAATTAAGAAATTCTTTTCATAAAGAAAGAGATGAAAAAAAGATAAAAATCAATGAATTTACTTTAACTATAGAAAAAGCAAAACAAGAAGTTTCTAAATTAGAAAATGAAATAAACAAATCAAGACCTTTAATTGAAGATTGTGATAAACATATGCTTTGCAAAAGATGCGATATTTATAGTATGAAATATCTTGGTTCTTCTCCTAATCCTGATAAATACCACTTTTATGAATGTGTTATTTGCGGATTTGGGGATAAACATACTTAAAATGGAATTAATAGCACTTTTATCAACAGGAAAAGGAACCTGGGGCCAGGTTTCTGGATTAATGAAGCATGGGGAATGGGATAATATTATTCTTTTTGGGGATGAATTTGCAGGGGGATTTTCTCATGAAAAAAAATTTGAATTTATTAAGGTAAATCTGGATGCTAAAATAAAAGAACTTCAGGAAGAGTTTTTGAAAAAACTAAAAGGTAAAATAAGTGGAACAGAAGTTGCACTTTCAATTGCAAGCGGGGATGGAAAAGAACACATGGCTTTAATTTCTGCTTTAATTAATACTCCTGTTGGAATAAGATTCGCTGCCTTGACTAAAGACGGGGTTATTGATTTGTAACTATTCCTTAAATTATAACAATCATTAAAAATGCTGGATGTTTTTTTCTGGGATGATAATTCTGGATATTGAAACAAGCGGGATAAATCCCGAAGAACACGGCATATGGCAGATAGGAGCCATAGACAGTGATAATCCTGAAAATTGTTTTTTAGAAGAATGCAGAATAGATGAAGAAGATATTGTTAATGAAGGAGCTTTGTTAATTACTGGGAAAACAGAGGATTTTCTCAGGGATGAGAGCAAGCAATCCTGCAGGGAATTATTAATTAATTTTTTTAAATGGTGTGAGAATGTAAGCATAAAAACCTGCATATGCCAGAATCCTCAGTTTGATTTGGGTTTTATAATGCTAAAAGCAAAAAGATATGGATTCGAAATTCCATTTCATCACAGGGCATTTGATTTGCATTCAATGGCACAAATGAAATACCATCAGATTAAAGGGAGATTTTTAATTAAAGAAGATTATAGCGGGATGAATCTGCCCACTATCTTAGAATTTTGCGGGATAAAAGATGAAAGAAGAAGTATTGGAAAGGATAAAATAATTTCAGAAGGAAAAGAGCATAATGCATTAGAGGATTGCAAATTAACAGGAGAGTGTTTTTCAAGAATTATTTATGGAAAAACTCTTTTTGAAGATTTTAATAAATTTGAAATTCCAGATTATTTGAGATGATAACTTACAATGATTTATATGAAGCAGCTGAAAACAACCCTCTGGTTTTTTTCTATTTTCCTCAAAACACTGAAAGGCAATTTCTAATTGCCTCTTATGAAATTGCATTGTTGCTTCAGGAGATAAAGATATGATAACTTACAATGATTTATATGAAGCAGCAAGAAAAGAGAGATATTCAGAACAGCTTCAGGCAATACCAAAGAATTTTGTTCTGGAAGTTTCAAGATACCTGAAAGACAAAAAAGAAATAGCTTCCAAGAACAGTGATGATTTCTCAGATGTAATTATAAAAACAAAAAAACAACTGGAAAATGCAATTACTTTGTTTAAGGAATTAATTATAAGAAGAAGGAAGAAAATTCTTAATCTGGTGCTGATTGCAACTGAAACAGGAATTTCCAAACAGGATTTTGAGAATATGCTTGCAATTGAAAAAGAATTATTTGAGGAGCTTATGAGTTGTATGGATATATCTGATAAGAAATTAAATGAAGTTCTTAATGGAAATAGTGCAGAATTTCCAAAAACAAATGAAATGGTTGTTTTTCTTGAGAATGTCGAAGAGTTTTTAGGATTAGAAGGAGAGAAAATGGGTCCTTATTCAAAAGGGGAAATAGTGAATCTTCCAAAAGAAATAGCAAAAATTCTTTCAGAAGGAAGCAAAGCAGAAATAATTGACAAGTAATTTTAGGGTTGACTGTAAGATTTATTAAGTTTCTTTGTCATGTTTTTTAATGCAAATAAGCTTAAGCAGATTAATTATTGGATTAATTTTTTTAATAGCAGGAATATTTTTTATTATCCTTACTTTCTTTAGTGTTTGGTGGATGTTTTTATATAGTATTCCTTTAATGGGGTTGGGACTTTGGATTCTTTTAAATAAAAATGAAGATGATATAGAAAAAAGAAAGGATTTAAAAGAAAAAAAGTATAGAAAGTAAAATGGCTAAAGAAATAATTGTAACAACTGCTTTTGATGTTCCTGGGAGAAAAATCTTGAAAGTTATTGGAATTGCAAGGGGAAATACAGTAAGATCAAGAAATATAGGAAGAGATATTGCAGCTGGATTAAGAAGTATAGTTGGAGGTGAAGTTAAAACCTTTACTGAAATGACTGCCCAATCAAGAGATGAAGCATTGAATAGAATGATTAATGATGCGATCAAAATGGGTGCTGATGCAATTATTGGATTTAGATTTACAAGTTCCACTGTAATGCAGATGTCTGCTGAAATATTAGCTTATGGGACTGCTGTGAAGCTGAAATGATTCTTTAGAAAAGTTAAGCCTGTAGAGGGATTCAAACCCCCGACCCTCGGTTCATTTGGATCCTAGTTATAAAACCTTACAAAACCGATGCTCTATCACTGAGCTATACAGGCACATAAATATTGAGGATTAGTGCTTTAAAAGTTTTGTTATGGAGTAATGAGAATAAATGTTTATATTATCGACGGTGTTTTTATTTGGATGGTTTTATTTGAAGAGAATACTTTATTTAGTAAAAGAGATATTTCTAAAGAAATTAAATTACCTGCCACAATAAATCTTGAATTAGCAGAGATTTTAGGTGTTATTTTAGGTGATGGACATTTGGAATGTAATAAAAAATATAAATCAAATATTGTTTATTTATTGAATATTGCTGGAAGTTATTCTGAAGATTTTGATTATTATGACACCTATTTTAGAAAAATATTCTTTGATTTGTTTAATGCAGACTTTAAAATATATCTAAGAAGAAATGATGAGTTAGTTATTAATATTTATTCAAAGATAATTGCTAATTTCTTTAAATTTTTAGGGGTTCATCCAGGCAATAAAACAGATTTTAATGAAATTCCTTTAATTATCTTAAATTCTAAACCTGAAATTAAAAGGGCTTTTATTAGGGATGTTTTTGATACTGATGGTTCAATAACTTTTAAGAAAGACTTTCATGAAAAACATTCTAGTCCGGTTATCCCTATCACAATGAAGTCTCAAAAGTTTATTGAGCAACTAAGTGGTTTTATGAAGGAATTAGGATTTACATTTTCTTCATATAGAGAGGAAAATTTTGATAAAAGAGTTAATAAAATTTCAATTAGGCATAGTCTTGATTTTGCAGGAAAAAAGAATTTGGCAAGGTATATGGAATTAATCGGATTTAGTAACCCCCGTCATTTAACAAAATTAAGTATATTTAATAAAAATGGGTTTTATACTCCACGAACTCCTTATAAAGAGAGAAAAATTCTTTTAGAGAATTAATGGTTTAAAAGATTTCTTATTTTTATATTTAGATGAAAGAATCATTCTTCTTTTTTTGGCTTCTTTTCTTTTTTCTCAGAATCTTCCTTTTTCTCAAAGTCTTTTTTTATCTCAATTATCCTGATTTCGCAGAGAGATAAGGGATAAATTTTTTTAAGAATCAAACTTAATTCTTTCTGTATTTTGTTTTTAAGTATTTCGTCAAATATCCTCTCAGAAGTCTTGTCTTTTAAATATTTAATTAATTCTTCTTTTGCTTTTTCCCTTAAGGCTTTTTTTACTTCTCTGGATACTTTTCTCCTTGTTATCAAGAAGGGTTTTATTCTTAATTGAGAGTCTTTGCAGTCTGTTAAAAAAGAATCTTCAACATAATCTGTTCCTTTTCTTATCATTCTTCTTATAAAATAAGGAAGGAGAACCAGTTGCCTTGGAATCGCTGTTGCTTTTCCATCTTCTATATTTACTCTAAATTGTATTAAAACACTTTTCCCCCTTAGTATTCTCGTTAAGTCATATTTTATAAATCTGCCTTTTAATTCAGAGATGTCATATGCAAACAGCTGTGTCTGTCTGTTTATAAGGGGCATTTCAACATCAAAAAATCTTTTTTTCTTTTTAGCTAGAGCCATTTGAAGACAACCTACCGGCTTAAGCCGGGTTTTCTCTCACACATTTTCCCTTTTAGCACTGAAAGATAATTTCTTCCTGCACTTTGATGGAAATTATATGTTCTTTTATTTAATTGAATTTTCATATTTATTCCTGTATTTGTTTACTTAATCTTATTCCTTTTTTCTGATATTTAGATTTATTGCATACTTTGCAGGTATACATCATATTTGTTTTTTTTGTTGTCTTTGATTTTCTCTTGTGTTTTGCTATTGCAGGTCTTGAATATCTTCCTTTATTTCCTATTCCCCTATTTAATCCCCTTTTCTGAACTCTTGATTTTGAACCTCTTGTTAAAGTTCCTCTTTTAGCTCCTGTTGAAACTAATTTTATTTTTTGCTCTGTTTTTTTCCTGCAATAAGGGCAGTATCTTTTTGTTGTTTTTGGAATTTTCATAAAGATGTTTATTTTGGTTGGTTTAAAAAGGTTTTTATAATATGGTCCCGCAGCTATATTATGAGCAGAGTAAAATTTAAGAAAGGAGAACAAAGAGAATTTATTAAAAAAGTTCTTGAGAAAATAAATTGCCCTTCTTTAAGGGAATTAATCAATAGGGGGATAAGCGTTAATTATTCTACTTTAAAGAATTATTTTAGTGAAGATAAGACAATCCCTGAAGGATTATTTAATGAATTAATTGAATTGGGGGGATTGAATAAAAAGGATTTTTATTTTGAGATAATTGAAGAACATTGGGGGCAGGTTAAGGGAGGAAAAAAAAGCAGGAGAGGATAATAAAATAAATATAAATATTTAAATAATCCTGCGATTAAGTATATACATGGCAAAAAATCTAGAGAAAGAAAGTTCTGATAAATTTATTAATGTAAATCTTAGATTAAATAAATCAACTATTAATATGGTTGATAGATGGTACCCTGTTTTAAAGAATAAGGGTATGGTTGAGAACAAAACCCAGACTCTTACTTCTCTTGCTATTCTTGGAGAATTAATCTTAGAGAATTATAAACTTGGCAAAGCTATATATGTTGGAGAGGATATGAAAAATCTTCAAAAATTAAATGTTGTAGATAAATACAATAATCCTGTAATTTTTTGATTTTTATTTAGTTATTTTATCTTAAAATCAATTAAACTTTGAACAAAATCTATTTGTACTAGAAGGACAATTATGCTTGAGACATGAAAATGGTCCCACCAGGAATCGAACCTGGATTTCATCCATTTTGATGTTTGCATCAACTCTCTTAAAGGAAGTTGATTGTTAAAAAATCTAAGATTTTTACAACGTCAAGGATGTATCTTAGCCATTGGATTATGGGACCCAATTTATATGTTATTATTCAGAAATATTTAAATATAGCCCTCTTTTAATTTACGATATGGTAAGAGGAAGAGGAAGTGGATTGCTTTTTTTGATATATTTACTTTTAGGGTTATACTTTCTTAATTATGGATTAAACTTTATTAAAATTCCAGAAACATTCTCTCCAATTGGAAAATGGATTGTTTTTATTGGGGGAATTTTATTGATTTTTGCAGGAATAAAATCTCTTACAATGAGAAGATACTATTATTAATTTACTCTAATTCTCAATAAAGTTTATATATGTAAATTCTTTATTTCTTTTATGGGGTTAAAAAGAGGAAATCGTAAAGCTCAAGTTACAATTTTTATCATAATCGCTGTTCTTATTATTGCAATAGCTGCTCTTTTTTTTGCATTTAAAGATGAGTTAATTGGAGAGAGAATTTCAGGAGATTTTGCACCAGTTTACAATTCTTTTACTTCCTGTTTAGAAGAAGATATGCAAACAGGGGTTTATCTTTTGGAAAGTCAGGGGGGATATGTTTATCTCCCGGATTTTGAATCTGGTTCAAGTTATATGCCTTTTTCTTCTCAATTAAATTTTTTAGGAAATAGGATTCCCTATTGGTATTATGTTTCTGGAAATAATATTCAGAAGGAGCAGGTTCCGTCAAAATCAGAGATGGAATCTTCTCTGGAGAAATTTATAGAAAGCAAAATAAGTAAATGTGTTTTTGAGGATTATTATGAAGAGGGGATTGAAATTAATCTTGGAGAGCCAAATGCAAAAATAGATATTCAGAATAACAAAGTTTTATTGACTCTTGATATGGATTTTGAGATAATAAAAGGAGATGAGAGCACTTTTGTTGATTCTCATAAAATTTCTTTTGATTCTGATTTAGGCTCTCTTTATGAATCTGCATTAAAGGTGTATGATAAAGAGCAGGATACTTTATTCTTGGAAAATTATTCTATTGATACCTTAAGATTATATGCTCCTGTAGATGGAGTTGAATTAACCTGCTCCCCTAAATTATGGGAGGCAAATGGAGTTTTCAATGAGCTTCAGGAGGCAATTGAAGCAAATACTTTAGCATTAAAAAATAAAGGAAAGAGTGATGATTATTTTGCATTGAATCTTCCTATTGAAGAAGAGGTAAGATTTTTGAATTCAAAAGAATGGCCAAATAGTTTTGAAGTTCTTCCTTCTGAAGGGAATTTTTTAATTGCAAATCCAGTTGGAAATCAGGCAGGAATGGGGATTTTAGGATTTTGTTATGTTCCTTATCATTTTGTTTATAATATAAAATATCCTGTTTTAGTCCAGATTTACAATGGAAAAGAGATTTTTCAGTTTCCACTTGCAGTTGTTGTTTTAGGAAATCAGCCAAGAAATCCCTTGAGTGGTTCTGCTCTTGGAGCTGATCTTCCTGAATTATGCGATTATAAAACTACATTAGTGAGTGTAACCTTATATGATAATGACATGGAAAAAATAAATGGAAATGTTTCATATGAATGTTTTGGAACAACCTGCTATATTGGAGAATCAGAAGGAGGGGTTCTTTATGAAAAATTCCCTCAGTGTGTTAATGGATTTATTACTGTAAAATCAGAGGGATACAAAGATGGAAAAATAATGCACTCAACAACAACTTCTGGAAGCAGCATTAATATACTCTTAAATAAAGAATATGAAAAGATAATTAATCTGAAGATAGACGGGAAAGCCTATAATGGGGAGGGGATTATTAATTTTATTTCAGATGAGGTTTCAAGGACAATTGTTTATCCTGATGAGAAAAAAGTTAAATTAAGTGAAGGAGATTATGAGATTTCAGTTTATGTTTATGAAAATTCTTCCTTAAATTTAGGGTCTAGCACAACAGAGCAGTGCATTGATGTTCCTAGAACAGGAATTGGGGGATTATTAGGATTAACAGAGAAGCAATGCTTTAATGTTGAATATCCTGCACAATTAATTTCAAATGCATTGGCAGGAGGAGGGGTTCAGGAATATTCTATTTCAGAAAGTGAATTAGAGAATTCTGGTTTAATTGAGATTTATGCAGAGAGTCTTCCTTCTCCAGATTCTTTGGAACAACTACAAGAGAATTATGTTTTATTTGAAAGTAAACAATTAGGAATTAATTTTAGATGATAAAAAAGAAATTATTTATTGGAATGTTTTTTATAATTGGAATTTTATTCTTAATTTCTTTTAGTTCTGCATATATAAGGACAGTTACAAGCGGAGCTCAATATGCAAATGCAGCAGGCATTGGAGCATTTGGAACAACCAATAGTTTAAGTTTTGATAAATCAATGTGCGAGCAGGGTGGAAAAGACTTGCTTGTTCAGATAGTTCCTTTTGGATGTGTTCCTTCTGTTGTAAGAAGTGATTTATTAGAAGAACAGGATGTCCAGGTTTATTGCCAGTTAGGTGCAACACAGATTAATCCTCTTATAGACATAGAAGCAATTGATTATATGAGTATTAATGGAGATTATTCAAAAGAAGTCAGGGGTGTTGGATATTTTCCTTCTCAGGCTGCATTAGGAGTATGGGGGGAGGAGACACTAACTTCTCCTATTTTAAGCAATTTAGGTTATGTTGTTGTTACACTGAAAGAGCAGGCAAATGAATCTGCAATGCCAGAATATGTTGAAGGTAATTTAACTGCAAAAATAAGATATGATATACAAAGTGCATTTGGGGTGGGGGATGTTAATTTTTATCTTCCTGTTTTAAATGAGGAGGAATGGAATGAGAAATATGTTCAATATAGTTTCTGGCAGGGAAGAGGTTATTTAAGAGCACTGGATGTTGATGAGCAAGGAGCACAGATTGCAATTTATGCAGATGATTCAGTTGTTACATCAGGAGCATTTTCAAGAAATGGCAAGACTTACAGCAAAACTACTTATTCAAATTTTTATTTAAATGAAGGAGAAACTTCAGGTGAACTTTATCTTCCCGGATTTAGTCCTTGTCTTGCAACATTAAATGTAAAATTAAACAGTCTTGAAAATCCCGACACAAGAGTTAAATTAAAAGTTGGTTCAGATTATCTGGAAGTTGCAAAAGGAGAAAAATTCCTTGACAATAAATGCTGGGTTAAAGATATTAATAAAGAAGGATTATACCAGAGTGTAAAAGTTTACTGCAGGGATGATGATAAACCAGCAACAGTTACTATGGGTATTTCTCCTAGAGTTAAATTAAATATTGAGGGAAAAACAGGGGAATATGAAGTCGGAGATTGGTTATTCAAAACAGAAGATAAAGAAAAATCAGTTTATCTTGGATATGTTGGCTCTTATCAGGAGAGTGAGAATACAAAAGATTTGTATGTTTATCTGGTTGCTCTTCCCGAACATAAAGATAAATTAAGCTCAAGTGAATTGTCCTCTGTAAATGCCCATGCAAATTCTCTTAAGTCAGTAAAAACAGGTGCAGGAATTTATGATGCAATTATAACTGGAGTAAAAAGTGCATCTGGAGTGATTATTATGCAGACTGGGAAATTTTTAGTTAAGGGAGAGGATTTTTATTTTATATCTTATAAAAATCAGAATAGTGGCGTTGTGAGTGCTTCTGAAAAAGTAAAGGAAAAGCAAGTTTCATTAGATGGGTTTGGAGATGGGGAAGACAGGGGAATTTTAATAATTACAGAAGATGTTTATGAATTGGAAGAAGCCTCTGGAATGGCAAAGGATTATTCTATTTTAGAGAATGGTGAGGATACTAAATTGTTCCTAATGAAGAGTCTTGAAGGAGCTGTTGGAACACCAAATTTAAAATTAAATATTTATTCTGGGGGGGATGTAAAGGCAGTCGGAACTTTTTACGGGGAAGATTGTGAAAAACATGAAGAATGCTCCAAATATATTTTATCCTTAATAGATGTACGTCCAAAAGGTTATGAAGAATTTTTCAATGATTTAATTGGAGCAGAAATTGTTTTAAGTGAAAAGCAATTAACTGTAAAGAAAGCTGTATTTGATGATTCTTCTGATGTTGAATTTAATAAGTATTATGAAAATGCAATGAAGGATTTTGAAACAGTTAGTGTTAGTTTTCCAAAAGAAAAAGATTCTGATGCTTCAGAAGAAACTTATGGTGAAAGAGCATTGTATGAATCTATTTCACTTGCATCAAGCCTAAATAAGAAAAAAACAATGCTTGAATTATGCAGTGAATTCAAGGAGAAATATGAAAAATCAATTTTATTTGCAGATGTTCTGGATATTTGCGATAATGAATACCAAACTTCAAGTGATGACCTTTCTGATATGGAAGTTTCTGTAAATGGAGTTATAAACAAAATTTCTTTTAAAGGAATTTATGAACCAGGATTTGAGGAATATGGAATAGAATTATTTATCCAAGGCCCTAATGAGAAAACAAGAACTATAAATCTTGAAAAAAATAAAATTATTTCTTTAAATGAATTTAGAGATACCCCTGTGAATAAAACAGAATATATAAAACTCAGTTCTCTTGATGAGGATTCTGCAGAGGTATATATTTATATTGCGGGAGACAATGCTTGGGAAAGAGGCATGTCTCCGGATACAAAACATCTTGAATTAGACAATCCTTATGGATATAATAATTATGTTTTTACATTAAAGAAGATTAATCTTGAAAAATCTGCAAAAGTTTCTATAACTGGAAACGAGAATCTTCAATATACAGAAGCAGATTTTGGATTTAAAATAGGAATAGAAAAAAGAAGCATAGAATTAACACCAGAAAGAACAACCCAGAAAATAAAAGCATTAAATAATTCTATTGAAGACTGGCAAAAGGGGTCTGATGCTCTTGCAGGGGTTGTAAAAACTTGGAAAGGAGCATGTGTTGCAACAGGAGCAACTCTTACTTTAAAGAATTTAATAAGCAACATGGATGGGAAATCAATTGCAAGGCAAAAAGTTATGCAAGGAGCAGGGGGGTGGAATGATAAATGTGCTGGCATGGTTTCAGATGGAGAGTATGTTTCCTTGGATAAATGTTTCCTAGAAAATTCAGATGCAATAGATGCAGAAGTAAATGAAGTATATAAAAAAGTTCAGGCTCAAAATGAGGAGATAAAAGCTCTTGAAAAAAAATATACGAATGATAAAAAAGTATTAGGAAATAATCATGTAGATACAGATAAGTTCATGAACGAATATTCTTCTAAAGTTATTGGAGATTTAACTGATCCTAAGGTTCAATATGCTGTTAATTCTGTTGCAGATTCAGAAGGAGAGCAAATTGATTTTACTCAAATAACAAGTGTTCTTAGTTATGGAAGTTGGAGTGCTGGAAAATATAGTATTGATCAATTAAAAGAAATTCAATTATATGCAAATATTCTTGCAGAGGATTCTAGCAGTGTTCTTGCAAAAGAAAGATTGTATAATGTTTTAAGTGCTGTTGAAACAAATGCGCAGACATATGTTCTTCAAAGTTCTTTTGAGCAGAAAAGTGGTTTGGAAGGGAGCAGTAGTGTTAGGGATTTAGAAAAGGAAAAATCAGAAGAAATTCGGATATCAAATTTTGAAACTTTTTCAAGTTCCTCTTATTCAAAATCCCCTTATAGTTTTGGAATAGGAAAGACTATTGCTATGACTGCATATGTATATGCAATAAAAGACAAAAAAACAGGGGAGGAATATTTGTTTGTTTATGACAACGACGGAGTAGTTGACAGAACTTACAAAATTAATGAAGATAAATTAGAATTGTATAAAAATAACAAGGGAGAAGAGGTTAGAAATCCTTTTGAATTGTATTTCAAGAAAATTGATGAAAACTCCCTTAAGAACAAATATAAGAATCCACTTCTGAAATATTATGAAGAAGAGCCGAACAAAGGAAATCCTGCAATTGTTCCATTTGATACTAAAGAAGGATGGTATGCTGCAACAAAGCCTGTTACTGCTTCTGGTTCCAGTATTCAGGCATATGATGATTCTGGAGTTGTAAAAAGTTTCTGGCTATGCAATGTTGGAGAAGACAGATTAGAGGATTTTTTTAATTTAGCAAAAGATGATATTTGTGGACTTATGAATTTAGGAACAGGACAACCAACCAACCAATTTTCTGGATTAAGTGAGACAAAAGCTTCGACATTAGTAACTCAAGCTGTTAATGCAATTGAGACAGCACAAAGAGCATATGCAAATGGAATTTTAAGTGTAAGAATAAATGGAGAGACTTTAAAAGTCGGAGAACCTGCTGTTTCAACTCCTGCTATACAATGCACTGATTTTATGTCTCCTAAAGAATGCAATCTTTTATTTAATGTATGTGATCCTGTTGTTTGCCCAAGTTCAAGATGTGATTTAGGAGGAACTTATCCTGTTAAGGATGTTATTCAATCAGGAATAATAGGAAGTCTTGCCTTGTGCCTGCCTAATGCAAAAGAAGGGATTAAAGTTCCAATTTGCATATCTGGTGTTCAGGCTGGGATGGATGGCTGGATAAGTGTACAAAGTTCTTATAGAGATTGTCTTCAGCAAAATATGGATACAGGAGAGACAATTGGAATTTGTGATGAAGTTTATAGCATTTACATGTGTGATTTTTTCTGGAAACAAGCTCTTCCAATAGTTAAAATAGGAATTCCTAAACTTTTAAGTGCAATTTATAAACAAAATTCAAGAGGAGGGGGAGAATATTTAGGAGTAGCAGATGCATTAAACACAGCAAAGAATTCAGTAGATTATTTAAAGAGTTTTTATGCCACAAATTCCTGGAAAGCATTTAAACTTCGTTCAACAGAGGAAGTTGGAAGTGAAATCTGTAAAAATTTCCCTTCAATTGTTTATCCTGGAAGCGGAAGCTTATTAGATAGTTTAATAGAGCCTGATTCTCCTGTTCAGTTTACTGGTCATTTTGAAGAGAATGTTTATACTACAATAACTAATCCTCCTCTTTCACATTATAAAGTATTTTATCATATTTATGCTGGAAAAGATACAGGAGCTTATTATCAGGTTTTATTAAAACAAGGAACAGGAAGCTCATATTATCAGGATACTGTTCTTGACAGGCTTGCTGGTTCGGGATATGTCCCTCCAGGAAGATATACAAGCAATACAACAGATTTTACTGCTCCATCTGGGTACAAACAATTATGCATTGTTGTTAATGGACAGGAAGAATGCGGATTTGAATCTGTTTCAACTTCTTTTGCAGTTAATTATATGAGTGATTTATATATTAAAGAGCAGGCAACAACAGAAGTTAAGACAGAAGCAGAATGTATTTCAGGAAGTGCAAGTTTGTATAGTTTATTAAATCCAAATATACAGAGTGCTGCTGAGGAGATTTTGGATCCTGCAATTTATGAAAATGGAATTATAAGGGTATGTTCTACTGCAAATCCTGGATTAGGAACAGATTCTTATGCTGGGACAGAAGATGCAAGATGGGTTTCTGTTGGATATTGCGGAGATAATAATGTAAAATGCTGGCTTGACAGAGATAAAGTAAAAGAAATTGTTAAATCACTTGATGTTGAAAATTCTATAATGGGTGAAACTTCAGAAGATTATTTGAATACTTTATTTGAAAGTGGAAATTATCTTACAACAGAAGAATTCAAATCAAAGATAAAAGAAATAAAGGAAAAAGAAGGCACAATACTTGAAAAAGTAAATGAAATAGGCAGTATGTTTGATAAAGTCTTTTTTAGTAATCAAAAAGCTCAATTGTTTTTAATAAGAGGGGGATTTTATTCTCAGTTAGCAATTCAGGGATATAATGAAATAATGCTTGAGAAGAAAAGACTTGAAGAACAGCAAAGAGCATTAGAAGAACAAGAAGAAGGAGCAAGTTCCTGCAGGGATTTCTGTGGATTAGATGGAAATATTTATGAAGGTGTTGCAGATCCTGAAACAGGAGCGTGTGGAAGAAGCACTCTTCTTAAAAAAGAATGTAAAGAAGGATGCAGTGAAGTTTATGGAATGTGCAATGAAGATTCTTCTATTGTAGTTTCAGGAGAAGATGTTTGTAAACTTCTTGAAGTTCCTTCTGAAATACAGAAAATAACAAGTGCTTCTGAAAAAGTCTTGAGGGCAGCCAGATTGCTTGATGGGACAATTGTTCCTGGAGAAAATAATGCCCATTGCTTTAGTGCTGTCCAGTATGTTTATGAATTTGCAGGAGTTGGAATGAGCTGTGTTTATTCAGATGAGAAAGGAAAACAATATCTTATTGATGGAAAAACAATAACAATCGGAAAAGATACTAAGAATGGAGGAATAATTTATCAAGTTGCTACAAATCCAGAAAAAAGCTGTTCATTAAATAAACAATTTTCAATTGTGAGTTATTCTCAAAAATTAAATAATATTGAGCCAGGAGATTTATTATCTATTGTTTATGATGAGGATGATGGGCATAATGTTATATTCATAGAATGGAAAGATAAGGTAAAAGGATTAGCAAAAGTATTTGACTGGAATGCAAAGGTTATTTATGAAGGAGCAAAAAGCAGTGGGCAAGAATGTACCTCTGAAAACTTTTATTCTTCATCTAAAAAATATTGCAAGGTTTATCAGTATACTGAGAAATATATTCTTTTAGATAATAAAAATTCAGTTTATATGTATTGGAAACCTTATGTTCCAAGTTCAAGTTCTGAAATTGGAAAAGAAAGTCCTTGGGGGTATTTCAATCCAGAGGAGCCTGAGGAAGAAACAGAAACAGAAGTTGATTTAAGCGGATTGAGTAGTGAACAGAAAAAAGTTTATTCTTCTGCAAGCGAATGTTCTGATTGCAGGGGAGGAAATATCTTTAGTGTAATTTTCAATGGTAATCCTTGCGATGAGGAATTATGTGAAGCAATAGAGGAGAAAATAGGAGATAGTAATTGTGAGTATTCAAATGGATATTGCAAAAAAGGAAGTTCTTTTTCAGGAGAATCAGGAAGCTGGGCAGAGTATGATTTGGATATTATGAGCACAAGACAAAAGAATATTTTTGAAGATGCAATAGATTGTGAAGATTGTGATAGCACTACTTTCTTACAGAGTAGTTCTGTTTGTGATGAGAATTTATGTAATGCACTTGCAAATAGATTAAAACAAGATTGTGTTTATTCTGATAAAATAGGATTATCATCACATTGTAAATTAAAAGAAGTGAGTGAAACTCCTTCTGGAAGTTCAACTGAAGAACCAGAAATAGCAGAAGAAACAGAAACTTATAATAAGATTAGGGCTCCATATACTTCTTATGAAGATGTTGATACAGGGAAATTTAGTGATTCTGAAAGGAAATTATTTTTAGAGGTAGAAAATTGTGATGAATGCGGAGATGATTCAAGCTGGATTACATTTGGAGTTGCTAATATATGTGACAGAGAAGAATGCAAAGCAATTGAGTTAAGAACAGGAAAGAATTGTGAGTTTGAAAATAGAGATTGTGAAGAAGCTTAAATTACTAATTATTCACAGGGGATTAATATTTTCTGACCAATCTGTAATTTATTAGGATTAACAGTAGGATTTAATTTTTGTATTCCACTAGCATCTTTTCCTGAATCAAGGAATCTATCTGCAATATTAAAGTAAGTATCTCCTGGCTGGATTATGTATGTTTTTGTGCAGGGTTTTTCCTCTTTTGCATTTACTGGAGTTTTAAGAGTATCTTGAGTTTGGGTTTCTTGCATAAATCTTTTTTCTTGCTCTTCTCTTTCTTTCATATAATCTGTTTTTTTAATTGTATCCTGCTCAACTTTGTTCTCTAAAACCCCTGATGGATAAGCATTTTTGTTTGAGCCTGAGAATTCAGCTTTTTCTGAAAAAGGAAGATAAACTCCTCCGTTCTCATTGCAGAATATTGTTGCTTGTATTCTGTATCCTTCTTTTACAAATTCTTTGTCTGGGATTAATATTTCTGTTCCTCTTACTTTTGGAATTAAATAAAAAGGAAGAATACTATCCTGATTTCCTGTTTCATCACTTATAGTCTTTAAAACAATATATTGAACTCCATCTTTTTCTATTTCAGGAATATTGAATTTTAAATCTTTGTCTGTAATATCCACTGAGAATCCAAAATATTCTTTGCTTTTTGCTCTTTTTTTTAATTTTTCATAAGAAGTTTTTGTAATATTTAAATCAGTTATGTCAATTTTATCTGCTACTTTTTTTGGAATATATTTTCTGAATATTTTTCTTGTATCGTCTCCTACTTTGAAAATACTTACTTCTGTATTTTCCTCTGATATGGCGAAATCTAATTCATCTGCTTTTGGAGTATATTCCCAGAAAGTATAACAATTATCAAACAGACATTGTTTTTCTAATTTATATTTTGGAAAGTCTTTTTCAGTTGTTAATCTGTATTCTACTCCATTTACATTTCCTTTCATATATTCTCTTCTTTGAGCATCTGCATTTAGAGATATGCTTGTCGCTAAAGCAATTCCTGCTAACCCGCCTACGACTTTTTTCATTAATTGATTTTTCATAATTTTGAGTATAAGGAGAAGTTTATAAATCTTTCTATTTGTACCTACTTATTAGTTAATACAACTATGGTTTTATATTTTAAATAAGAAATTGCATAATGCGGAGACTAGGATTCGAACCTAGGTAAGCACTAAGCTACGAGAGCCTAAATCTCGCCCGTTTGACCACTCCGGCATCTCCGCATGAAAAATTTAGAAACTCTGGATATAAAAAGCTTTAGAACAGATACATTTAAAAAATATTTTTTATTTTTTATTTATGGAGATTAGTTTAGTAATTGTTTTTTTTCTATTCTTTTATTATTTTTATTTCTCTTTTCAGGACAGGAAAATTAAAAAAAGAAACCTCGTGGAGATTTTAAAGCTAAGAGAGAATAGGATTAAATATCATTTTTCTGAGATTCCAAGAGAATTTCCCTGATTATTCCTGTCTTTTCTTCTTGGATTCAGCTTCTTTTTGCTTTATTTTTTCTTCTAATTTTAATTTTTCAATTAATTCCTTATATCTGTTTCTTATAGTAACTTCTGTTATTCCTGCAATGTCTGCAACCTCTCTCTGGGTTTTCTTTTCATCATTCATTAAGGCAGCAACATAGAGTGCTGCAGCAGCAATTCCTGCAGGGCCTCTCCCAGAAGTCAATTCAACATCCTCTGCCTGCTTAAGAACCTTTAATGCATCATTCTGAGTTTTAGGTGTTAATTTTAATACAGAAGAGAATCTGGACACATAATCTTTTGGAGAAGACTGGTTTACTTTGATTCCTAATTTTCTTATTATAAACCTGTAAGTTCTCCCTATTTCTTTTCTTTCTACATCTGAAGCAGTTGCCATTTCATCCAGTGTTCTTGGGATATTATAAGAACGACAGGCAGCATAGAGACAGGCAGCAATTACAGATTCCATTGAACGCCCCCTTACAAGCCCTCTCTGGAGGACATAGTTGTATATTCTTGAAGCTTCATCTCTTACAACATTTGGGAGATTTAAATAAGAGGCAATTACTCTTAATTCAGCCATTGCAAGCCTTAAATTCCTTTCAATTGAAGTAGAAACCCTTTCCTGCCATTTTTTTAATCTTAAGAACTTTCTTGTTTGTTTTGGCTCTAATCTGTAAATATCTGATATTTCCCCTACATTTGTAGTAAGTCCTTTATCAAATTTTTGTATAGAAATTGGGGCTCCCCCTCTTCCTTTTTTCTCTCCTTTGTCAAATTTGCCCTGTAAATCAATTCCAGTATCAACCATTTTCTCCTCGATAACAAGGCCACAATCATTGCAGATTACTTCACCAAGATGAGAATCGTAAGTTAAATTAATGCTTCCGCATTCAGGACATTTTCTTATTCCGGCCATTTTTAGAAGTTTATATTGAGAGTCTTAGGATTTAGTGTTAGGGTTTTTAAAGGTTTTGGATTTATAAAGCTTTCGGTATTTGTAGAAGATAATAGTAGTAAAAAACAATGCATTTTTATGGAAATGACCTGCATAATTCCAATGTTAGAGTTTGGTATTCTTCTTTATTAAGAGGTCTGAAATAATTTATAAATGCTTTACTGTGCTTATTTTTGTCCCCACTAAATTTTATTTTTCCTTTATATTTCTTTAAATTATCTCTTATTTCAGAGATTATCTCGAAATCCAGTTCAGGAGCATGTTTTAAATTCAGATTTTCTGCAATTTTCTTTGCAATTAATTCTAAATTATTTTCCTGCTCTTTTATTCCATATTTTTCAGCAAGGATATATTTTGTTATTAATTTTTCAGGAGAGGGATTTTGTTCTGGAATAATTTCTTTAAGAGAAGGGTTGTTTTGAAGTATTTCCTGGAGATGAGGATACTCTGGTGTTTCTTTGACATATACATTAAAAATTCTTTTTTCCATTCTTATATTATAATTAATTTGTTTTTAAGAATTATTGTCTAAACGAATAATGATTTACTCAATTAAAACCCCATTAATCATTCCTTCCTGTGTTGGGCGGTTGGTTACCTTTACTTTTCCAAGTTCAGTTTCCACAATTGTTCCTTTTGTCAATATATTCTGACGTGCCAAGAACCTGTTGGAAGGAGTTTCAAGAACATCTTTTATTTCAACTTTTTTTACTTTTTTGTTTTTATTTGTTACATTTATGAATTTTCCCCTTAATAAAAAAGTCTTTTTTCCCCCGCCTCTTATTCTTTTCTTCCTTCTTTTTTCTTCTTCAGATAATTTTACTATTCTTTTTTGCCCAGGCAGATTATACTTTTTTTTCTTCCTTCTTTTAATGTATCTTCCCCCTGAGATTTTTCTTCCTAGTTTCATATTAAGATAGTTGATTTTTTATTTATAAACTATTCGGTTTTTATTGTTGTTCTTATTCAAAGAAAAGTTTAAAAATGGATTTTCAATAAAGTGTTTATGGTTAATGGAATTGAAAGACCTTTGGATTTGCTAAACACTTCTAAAGGTAAAGAAGTTTTGGTGCATTTGAAAGGCGAAAAGTACTTTGTAGGAACTTTGCTTGCCTTTGACATCCACATCAATCTGGTGCTGGACAATGTCAAAGAAATGCATGAAGGTGAGGTAAAAAAAAGTCTTGGATTGACCTTTTTAAGAGGAGACACAATTATTTATATCTCTCCTGCTTCAACTGCACTAAAAAACTAAGAACTTAAGCGTTGAGCCTTTATTTTTCGCTGGGCAGTTTTCTCGGCGTCTTATAAATAGCCGGAGCTTTGGGAAATTTATTAAACTCTTTTTTCTTGTAATTTATATGACATCCAAAATAAAAATAACTTTTTTAGGAACTTCAGCACAAATTCCAAGTGCAAACAGAAATCATTCTTCAATTCTTCTTAATTATGAAGGAGAAAATATTCTGATAGATTGCGGTGAGGGAATTCAGAGGCAGTTTAGGATTGCAAAATTAAATCCCTGCAAAGTCACAAGAATTTTAATTACTCACTGGCATTCTGATCATGTTCTTGGAATTCCTGGTCTTTTGTCTACTTTAGCATTAAGCGGATATAATAAATCTCTTTATATTTATGGACCCAAAGGAACTAAAGAATTTATGAGAGATCTTTTGAAAGTTTTTAATTTTCAGAAAAAATATGAAATAATAGTGGAAGAAGTAGGTTCAGGAAAATTCTTCGAAACAAAGGATTTTTTTCTTGAGTCAGAGAAAATGTTTCACGGGATTCCTACAAATGCATACAATTTTGTGATTAAGGACAAATCAAGAATTGACAAGGGAAAACTAAAGAAATCCAAAATTCCTTTTGGGCCTTTATTAGGGAAATTAAAACAAGGCAAGGACATATTTTATGAAGGGAGGAAGTTTAAGGCAAAAGATTTTCTCTATGGAGAAAAAGGAAGAAAAATATCCATTGTTATGGATACTCTTATTAATGAGAAAATAAGTTTATTTGTGAAAGATTCTGATTTACTGATATGTGAGGCAAGTTTTGACAGTGAATTGGAAAAACAAGCAAAGGAGCATCTTCATTTAACAGCAAAACAATGCGGTGAAATAGCAAAAAAATCAAAATCAAAAAGATTAGTTCTTACTCATATCAGCCAGAGATATGAACAAAATCTGAAAAAGCTTTTGCAGGATGCAAAAAGGATTTTTAAAAATACTTCTATAGCAAGGGATTTTGAAGAAATAAATATAAAATAAAATGCCCCGGACAGGATTTTGCTCCCAACCCGTGAAATCTTCTTTAAACTCGCTTTTGTTTTTGCTCGTTTATTTGAAATTTCAGAGTTGCTCGACCTGCGAATTTTAAATCTTACTGAATTTAAGCAGGATTAAAATCCTGAGCATATTTTCAATGTGCAATGCCCCGGACAGGATTTGAACCTGCGACCTGGTACTTAGAAGGCACCCGCTCTATCCAGGCTGAGCTACCGAGGCTTAATATAATTAGTTATTCAATACTTTTAAAAGTTTTACATTATATCTATTCAGATGAAAAAGGGCAACGATAACCTAAAATTTCCCCTTAAAGGAAAATATGTTATTATGCTTGCTCCAAGTTTTATTGTGGATTTTCAATATCCTTCTGTAATATTGAAGTTAAAGGAATTAGGATTTGATAAAGTAGTTGAATTAACTTTTGGGGCAAAGATGATAAACAGGGAATATCATTCTGTTCTTGAAAAATCCGATAAATTATTAATTTCTTCTGTTTGTCCTGGAATTGTTGAAACAATCCAGGGGAAATTCCCAGAATATAAAGAAAATCTGATTAAAGTTGACAGTCCCATGATTGCAATGGCAAAGATATGCAGAAAAACTTATCCTAAACATAAGATTGTTTTTCTTTCTCCATGCAATTTCAAAAAATCAGAAGCAAAACAATCAGGAATTATTGATTATGTTATTGATTATAGGGAGCTTAAAAATTTGCTTGAGAAAATTAATATAAAGAACAATAGCAGGAAAGTTCATTTTGATAAGTTTTATAATGATTATACTAAAATTTATCCTCTTGCGGGAGGGCTTTCAAAGACTGCACATCTGAAAGGGGTTATTAAGAAAAAAGAGGTGAAAATTATAGATGGAATTAATGAGGTTTCAAGATTTCTTAAAAAACCAGACAGGAAAATAAGGTTTTTAGATGCAAATTTCTGCATTGGAGGATGTATCGGGGGGCCGTGCATAAATTCTAAAGAGAATATTAAAAAGAGAAAAAACAGGGTTTTAGAATATATGGAATCTTCAAAATATGAGGATATTCCTGATTATAAAAGAGGGCTTGTAAAAAAGGCAGAAGGAATCGATTTTAAATTAAAAACCTTTAAATAAAGCGGCATTGTCAAATTTTTATGCGGAGGTGGCACAACGGCACTGCGTTCGCCTGCAGAGCGAATTTTCGTGGGTTCGACTCCCACCCTCCGCTTTAGAAAGAGTAAGAATCTTAAAATGACAAAAATAATAAAAAAAGCATATAAAGAATTGTTTGAAAAAGTATTATCAGGAAAAAAGAAATTTGATTTAAGACTTGATGATATGGAAATTGAAGAGGGAGATATTTTAGTTTTAAAGGAAATTGATTCTGAAAGAAATTTTACAGGAAGAGAAATTGAAAAGCAAATAACCTTTGTGGTGAGAACAAAAGACTTAGATTATTGGAGTGAAGAGGAAAAAAATAAAAAAGGATTTGTTGTAATGAGTTTAGAATGAAAAAAGTATATTTGATTCATGGTTGGGGAGGGAGCAGTTCAAGTGAAGGATGGTTTAGCTGGTTAAAAAAAGAACTTTCCAAAAGAAATTTTAAACTTGTCATATTTGATATGCCTAATGCAGATGAGCCCAAAATTGAAGAATGGGTTGGATTTCTAAAGCAAAATATCAAGGATATTGATGATGAAACTTATTTTATAGGGCATAGCATAGGATGTCAGGGAGTTTTGAGGTATTTGGAGATATTAAAGCCTGAAATTAGAGTTGGAGGGTGTGTTTTGATTGCACCCTGGATGGAACTTGATAAAAATACAATTGAAGAAGAGGGGGAAGAGATTATAGATATTGCAAAGCCCTGGGTGGAAACACCAATTTATTTTGATAAAGTAAGAAAACACACAAAGAATTTCTTATGTATTTTCTCTGATAATGATCCTTATGTTCCTTTAAAAGAAATTAAGAAATTTAAAAAAGAATTAAATGCAAAGGTAGTAATAAAGAATAATGAAGAACATTTTAATGATACAGAAAAAATCCCTGAAATTCTGGAGTTTGTAAAATAATTACCTTTATTTTTTCCTTGATTTATTTGGAAAAATATATTTGTCTGGAGAAACTTCCTCTTCTTTTTTCTTTTTCATTCTCTTTTCCTTTTCAATTTCAGATTTTATTTTTAATCTTTTTATGAGATCTAAAATCTCTGCTAGAATCATGGCTATGATTACTAATGATGCAATTATAATCAATATTCTTTGTCCAGAGGTGATTTTTCTTTTTTGCACAGAGAACCAGGAACTTGCACTTGCTGTTTCCCCCTGATAAACAACTTTTACATACAGAATATAATCTCCATATTCTATGTCATCAGGAACTGAAAATCTTTTGATAAAATTTGCTCTATTTTCCACTGCAAGAGTTTCTGATTCGTGAAGAATCTCTTTTCCTTCTTTATCTTTTATATAATATCCAATAATGACATCTACCTTTTCTATTTCACCCAGATTGTATAATTCAAGCTTTGCTATCAACTCCTCGCCTTTATCAATCGCTAGGAATTTCCCCGGAATGTCTATTTTTAGATCAAAGAGTGCTTTTTTTGATTCTATTTCAATTACAAAAAGAACTTCTTTTTTAATATCCCCGCCATTAATTATTAATTTTCCAATATAAATATCTGGATTTAAATTCTGCTTAGCTATTATATCCAAAGTTATTTCTTTTTCCTCACTAGGAAGGAGCTCAAAAGAACTTTCACTTAATTTAATTAAATCCTCTATTTTTTCCTCAACTGAAATTGAAAATTTAGCTGTTTGTTTTCCTGTATTCTTAATTATTAATCTTTCCTCCTTTGTTTCACCTGATTTAAGGGTTGTTGTTATTTTATCTGAATCAACTGAGAACGCATATTTTCTTAGTGAAGTTCCTCCCCCCTGCTTTCCCTGTTCAGAAGGTGAAGTTATTTCTCCTGAAGGAGTTTCTTCTGAAGAATAAACAGAAAAACCAGTAACATTAAATCTTAAGATGTTGCCTGTATAACTTTCTTTTGTGCATATTGTTGGAGGGCAGACAGAATTATCTTTTAAAATTCTTGGATTAACAAAATTTAAATTATACAAGGAGAGTATGGCAGATTTATTGAAATTTGGCAGGTTTTCTGAGTTTATTTCTATTTTATTCTGTGAAATTTTAATATTTGAATCCAAATCTATTGAATTGTCTGTTGCATTTTTATCATCTGTTAAATTTGTTGCTTCATTAAATTGAATTTTTCCTGAATCGGTATTTTCAAGAATGACATTTTCCAAAGATTGTAGTTCTTCATAAGTATAGTTCAAGAAATTTGTTGAACTTCCTTTAGTATTTCCTTTATAATTATCAAAACTTATATTTAATTTACTTGAATTTGCTGTGAAAGTTATCTGACTCATGACTGTTGCATTTGTGTTGTTTGAATAAATATAAAGACTATGAATGCCTTGAGAGGCATTAAAATGAACAGAGGAATTTATTGTAATATTCTCGGAATTATCCAGATTATACCAGATAAAATCTCCGTTTATAATAGTATAATTTAATAAAATTGATTCATTGGTTAAGTATGTCTGGTTTTTTGGGCTTATTACTGCTATATAAGGGATAATTGGATTGATAAATATGCTTAATCCAAATTGCTGAGAAGTTGCTTCTCCTGTGATTGCTTCTCCAGTTATATCTGCAGAAACACTTAAGAGAGAGATTATGAGAATAAAATAGATGATAAAGAGCACACCTTTTTTCATTATTATTTTAATGAACAGTAGTTTTTAAAATTTTTATTTTTTAGATTTCTTCTTCTTAGTTGCAATTATCAAAACTATAATCAGCAATATTAGGACAATTCCTATTGCAAGATAAAGAATTAATTTACTATTTATTTTATTTTCTTTTCCAATTATTACTGCATTAAAATTTTGTTCTATTTCAGTCCCAAATCCAAAATTAGATCCACCCTCTGAGGTTACTTCTTTAAATCCAATTTTTACAGAGTAATTTTGACTTGTTTTTGCATCTTCAGGCATGGTTATTTTCATATTTACACTTACTTTCTCTCCTGGAGTGACAGGATATATATCATTCCCATCAATTAATCTTATAATATCAGAACCATCCAAAATAGTTACTTTAACATTAATTTCTTCTGTTGCCCCTCCATTTTGAAGAACAAATTCTAAGTCTTTTATTTCACCAGGAGACATTTTTAATTCTTTATTTTCCATATAGGGAGCAGAAATTGAAAAAGCAGAAATAAATGAAATTCCAAATACAATCAAAACTGCAAGTGAGATAAATCTTCTGATATTTTGATTTTTATTATTTTTCATTTTATACTATTTTTACTGTCCATGAACCTAAATTTTGTGTTGAATAATATTGCTGGGATAATTCCCCTCCAATCTCCCTTAAGCATAAATATACCCTTTCCTGCGCTGTTCCGTCATTTATTGTATAATTTCCAGCAGCAAGTATTGTATTTGCCACTCCTGTAAAAGTCTTATTTACCATTTGTGTTGCTGATGCAGTGATATTGCATTCTATGTTTCCTCCTGTATAAGGGCTTGCTGAGAAATTTCCTGCATATAATGCCTGTGATGAAGTTGTTTCACCGCGCAAATCTGTTGCATTTATCTGGACATTCCCAGAAGAAATGTCCACATTTCCTGTATTATTTAAGAGAAGATAGTTTGTAGGTGTTTGATTGTATGTTCCAGGAGTCAGGCTTCCAAATGTTAATGCAGAAGGGCTCATTACAAATCCTGTTAAAGTATTAAGAGTAACTGTTTTAGTATTATTTACTGCAATATTGCTGTTTAAATCACTGATATTTGCATAAATTGTCCAGTCCCCATCTCCATCAAACCACCATAAAGTTACATTACAAGAATAATTTGCATAATTTCCTGAGAAATCCTTTACTGTGCATGAACTGTTCATCCTTAAAGCCTCAGTTGCTTTTGTTAAATTTACAGCAGCTGTGACATTATTTAGATTAGCTGCACCATCACTATCATTTGCAGAAAAATTTATTGTTAAATAAGTGGGATTTGGTGCATCAGTTAATGTAACTGCAGATACAGGGGTTATAAAATAAACAAAAGGATTTCCAGAACTTACAGATATATTCAAACTTACAGTTTGAGTAGTGCTTGCCTGACCTGTTATTGTTTTTTTAAGAATATCCATGACATTAAAGTTTATTGCTAAAATTACCAATATCATACAAATTAAAACAATTATTATTGCCCCTTTTTTTTCCATGTCAAATTATATTATGGTCTTGGTATTTTTAAAGATTATTGTTTATATTCTCTATTTTTCTATATTCTCTTTTTCCTTTTTTGTTCTTGAGTTTATTGTCCAGATATTTCTTTGATCTCTTTCTGTTAATTTAGCAATTTCGCTATATTTCAATCCCCTTTGTTTTAAATAAGCCACAATTGATTTTAATGGAGTGAATTCCCTATTTCTGAATATTGAAATTGGCAGGAATATCTCTGTTTCTTTTACTTGTATTAATTCTTTTTGTTTTTCCATTGATTTTTTGTAAGCTGTCCAGATTGTTCTTTCGTTTCTGTTTAATAATTCTGCAATTTTGTGATAAGACATTCCTAAATTTTCTTTCATATATTTAGTTATTGATTCAAGAGTCCCTAGTTCTTTTGAGAAGATTGTTGCTGGTATGCTAATGTTATTTGAAAATAATTTCTTCTTTTTCTTTCTTCTTACAGAGAATGCAACTAGTAAAATTCTAACTGTCCAAGAACCTAAAGAACCTGTAGAGTAGCTTTGCTGGGATAATTCCCCTCCAATCTCCCTTAAGCATAAATATACCCTTTCCTGCGCTGTTCCGTCATTTATTGTATAATTTCCAGCAGCAAGTATTGTATTTGCCACTCCTGTA
>Ga0208375_1001232_pt1 | contig 30240 bp, 28 predicted proteins | sample RifOxyD1_FD_184038 | JGI IMG/M metagenome (GOLD analysis project Ga0208375, IMG submission 184038) | Soil microbial communities from Rifle, Colorado - Rifle Oxygen_injection D1 (SPAdes) | ecosystem: Environmental > Terrestrial > Deep subsurface > Rock core/Sediment | place: Rifle, Colorado...
CTCAATAATTATCTTAGAAGTTTTTCCTTGAATTTTGAGTTTTATAGTTTCTCTTCTAATTATTTCTCTCTTCAAATTTGTTCACCTCCCTTTTAAGGGAGTGTAACAAATGTTATGAACCTACACACTATGAACCGGTTCTGTGTCCTGAACCAGGACACTATAAACCAATAATAAAAAGCCTTATAAGATTAATAGTGATAACAATACCATGGAAAAAAGAGGGTTAACAACAGAAGAATCAAAAAAAAGACTAGAACAATATGGTTTTAATGAAATAATTGAAACCTCATTATCTTCACCATTTAAAATTTTCCTAAGGCAAATAAAAGGAAATTACATAATCTATCTACTAACAATCGCAGCAATAATATCTTTCTTTGTTGAAAAATCAGTAACAGCCTATACAATTTTAGCAGTAATTCTAATAGTAATAATAGTTGGATTTTTTCAAGAATACCGGGCAGAAAAAGCAATTAAAGCATTAAAAAACATGCTAATACCAGTATCAATAGTAATAAGGGACAGTAAAGAACAGGAAATAGACTCCAAGAAAATTGTTCCAGGAGATTTAATTGTCCTAAGAACAGGAGAAAAAATTCCAGCAGACTGTATTTTAATTGAAGAAAAAGACCTTTTAATCAATGAATCCATTTTAACTGGTGAGTCAGAGGAAGTAAAAAAGAAAGTTTCCAGAGATTCAAAAAAATATTCTGATGAGAATATTATTTTTATGGGAACATTTATTGTAAATGGAAGATGCATTGCAAAGGCAGTCCATACTGGAATGAATACTAAATTCGGCCAAATATCTGGAATGATATCCTCTGCAGAAAAAGAAATGCCCCTTCAAAACAAAATAAACAAAATATCCAAATACATGTCCATAGCCTCAATTATTTTTTCTATATTAACAGGAATAATAATGTTTTTAACACCAAACTCAAATTCATCATTAGTAGATATTTTAATTGTAGTAATTGCACTTTCAGTTTCTGCATTTCCAGAAGGTCTTCCAGTTGTAATGATAACTGCTCTAGCATCAGGAGCCTATAAAATGGCACTAAAAAATGCAATTGTAAATAGAATGTCTGTAATAGAAACACTAGGGGAAACAACAGTAATTTGCTCAGATAAAACAGGCACAATAACAACCGGAGAAATGACTGTAAAAAAAATACTAAGGGACAATAGAATTGTAGAAATTTCAGGAGAAGGCTATAGGGGAGAAGGAGAATTCTTTGAAAAAAATAAAAAAATCAATTTAAAAGACGATCTTGTTCTAGGTAATTTGATTAGAGCATCCATACTGTGTAACGATGCTAAAATAGAAAGAACAGGTGAAGATAATGAATATAGAATAATAGGTAATCCCACAGAAGCAGCATTACTAATAATGGGTGCAAAAGCAGATATTTTTAAAGAAGATATAAAATCAACAAGAATTGAAGAAATACCTTTCAATTCTGAAAGAAAAATAATGTCAGTATTATGTAGAAAAGAAAATAACTATGTATATTCAAAAGGAGCTCCGGAAATACTATTAAAAAAATGTAAAAAAATACAAAGGGAAGATGGAATATTTACACTGACTGAAAAAGAAAAACAAAGAATTTTAGAAATAAACAAAGAAATGAATTCAGAATGTCTAAGAACAATTGCAATAGCATTCAAAAAAACAAATAGTACTAAAAAAGACCAAATAGAAGAAGAATTAATTTTTATTGGAATAGTGGCAATGGAAGATCCTGCAAGAGAAGAAGTAGCAGAATCCATAAAAATATGTCTAAATGCAGGAATTAAAGTAAAAATGATTACCGGAGACCACAAAGAAATAGCAATTGCTATTTCAAAAAAAATAGGGCTAAAAGGTGGGATTATTGAAGGCTATGAATTAGATAATATGAATGAAGAAGAATTATCAAATATAGTGGATAAAATAAGTATTTTTGCAAGAGTAAGACCTGAACATAAATTAAAGATAATAAAAGCATTGAAATTAAACGGAGAAATAGTTACAATGACTGGAGATGGTGTAAATGATGCTCCTGCATTAAAAGAAGCCCATATTGGAGTAGCAATGGGAAAAAATGGAACAGATGTTGCAAGATCTGTTGCAGACTTAACATTAAAAGATGATCATTTTTCAACAATAGTTAATGCAATAAAAGAAGGAAGAACTATTTTTAAAAACATAAGAAAATTTGTAAGTTATCAATTATCATGCAATTATGCAGAATTATCCTTACTATTCTTTGGAGTAATATTATCTCCGTTTTTAGGATGGCAAATACCAATACTTCTTGCCCTCCATATATTGTTTATGAATCTTGTCACAGATGATATTCCATCCATAACTTTAGCCCTAACTCCTTCTTCAAGTGATATAATGGAAGATAAACCAAAAAAGAATCAAGAAATACTAAATAAATCCCTTATAATCTCTATAATAATAATTGGAATATCTATGTCACTAATAGTCCTCCTGGGATTTTATATTTCATCAAATATATTTAAAAATGATATAACAACCTCAAGAACAATTGCCCTAGTATCTTTAATTTGTTTAGAAATAGCCAATGCATTTAATTTTATTTCCCTAAGAAAAAAAGTTAATATAAAAGCATTTTTAGCAAACAAATATCTTCTAATAGCATCACTAATATCAATTTTAGCAACACTTCTAATAATCTACACCCCTTTAAACAAAGTATTTGAAACAACACCAATTGGAATAATAGAATGGTCAATAGCAATAGTATCTTCAATAATTATAATAATCATAATGAACATCATCAAATCATTATCAAACTTTACAGGATTTGGAGAGACTAAAATAAACAAATAAGATTTTAAAAACAATCCTCATCCACTTCTTCAACTTCAGCCTCTGCTTTTTCTAAATCCATCGCAGCTTTAGTTAAAAGTTCTTTATCTTCCCCCTCAACTTCACTAGCCAGTTCTTGCACAGAATCCTCAGCAGTCTTAATATCTTTTTCAGCCTTATCAAACTTATTAAAATCAACCTTTTTCATAATTATAGATAAAAAAGGTTATTTATTAATATTACTATAGTTAACAAATATCAAGAAAAAGATTTAGATTTTAATATATCTACAAAACTAATTGTAATAAAAAAGATGAGCATGCAAATCTTAAGATAAATCTGCACATTAACAAATTTTAAGTCAGTCTACTTCTCAAAAAAATATACTTCACTCATCATTGTCCTACAATAGATAACAATAGGTCTACTATAAAATCCCTTTAGCAATCAATGCTTTAATCAATTGTTCATTATCTTCAAATAAAATTGTTTTTATTCCAAGTGCTCGAGCAGGTTTTAGATTCCATTCCCTATTATCAATAAATAAAACCCTTTCCCCAGTTAACCTCAATTTTTTTAGTAATAACCTATAAATCTTTGGATTAGGTTTTCTCAGACCAACATCACAGGATATAATTACAGGCCTAAATCCTCGAATATCTTTTTGTAAAATCAATGCATCCTTAGACAAATACCATTGATCACTTAAAATACCAACCCTATAACCCTTTTTTATTAAATCATGGGCGAGTTTATACAATTCAATATTTTTCTTAAAATGCTTTTTATAGGCTAATAAAAAAAATTTTTCAAGTTTAGAAACACTACATTTAAGATTTTTTGCCATAACATAAAGGGTCTTTCTTCTATTGATTTTGCCCTCAATAGATTTTGCATAAACACTATCAATTGCATCAAACCAAGTGTCCAAATCAATACCCAATTTATCAGCCATAAAATTATGAACTCCAAGTAAATGATGTCCCTCCACTGCTTTTTTCTCATATCTTCCCAAAGATAAAACTCCTCCAACATCAAATATTATTGCACGAATCTTATTTTTAGGCCTCATCTAGTTTTTACCTCCAAAAAGTTCTTAATTTGATTAATCTTTTCTTGATCCTGTTTTCCTCTTTTTTCAACACGATAACCATCCCTTCTTGATTGAGAATAAACTTTAAGATAATGTTCAGCAGAAAGAACTTTAAATTTTGCATGATTAACATTGATTTCATTTAATTCTTCCAGATTAATTCCAGCAAAAACATCTAAATCATTCTTTGAAAAATTAATAACAACCCCTTCTTTTTCAAATTCATGTTCATGAAGATCCTTAAGTTTAAAACCAAATTTTTCCATATATCCTAAAAAAGAATCCCATTTTTCATCAAAATATTCTAAAGACAATAAAATATCAATATCATCTGATTTTGTAAACTCTCCGATACAAAAGTTTAATCCAAGAGATCCATAGAGAATCGGAATTATATTAATTTTATTTAATTTCTTACATATATCTAAAAAAAATAGAAATTTCTTCTTATTTATTTCTAAATTGACTTCTGAATTTTTATTCATTTTCATCTTTTTTTCATGAATAAAAACAAAATTCCATTAATAAACCTTCTCAAAATCCTGTTCTTCCCAAGTCTTCAAAACTTTGTTTTGAATGAACCAGAAAATAAATTTTCTGGGGCTTCTTTCAAAAAGGCTCTAAGTACTGCAGAATAACTAGCAATTTTTAACAATCCTTCTCAAACTATATATACTTGGTTACCCTATAATATTTATCATTCTTATTAATGAATTAAAATGGGCGTATGAAATAATACAGTCGAGCTATATATACTATAAACAATTAAACGAATGGAGGTATAAAAATGGAAATGCAAATGTATGACTATGATGAATCATGTAATTGTTGCGATATGGAAAGAAGTTTCATAACTAAAGATGAAAGAATATCTGTATTAAACAAATATAAAGAACAGCTTGAAAAAGAAATAAAAGGCGTTGAAGAAGAAATCAAATCAATTAAATCAGATAAATAAAAGTAAATGCAATCAAAAGGACCATATTTAGATATTACTTAATATTGTAAACTGGAAATGAAAACCAGATTATAAGGAGGTTAATAAAAAATGAAAAATACACCAATAATAATAGGCGCAATAGTAATTGTCTTGGTTTTAATAATTGGAGCTGTCCTATTCTTAGGAATGAATAATAATTCCAATATACCTACAAACAATCCTCCAGTAACTAATACGCCTGCAACAGGCAATGCTAAAACATATACAGTTGATATACAAAATTTTCAATTCTCTCCATCAACAATAACAATAAAAGCAGGAGATAGTGTGACTTGGACAAACATGGACTCCATGTCCCACACAGTTACATCTAGTTCAGGAAATGAATTAAACTCTCCAACATTGGTCAATGGAAAAACATATTCCAACACATTCAGTACACCCGGAACCTATAGCTATTATTGCACTATTCACCCATCGATGAAAGCAACAGTAATAGTTCAATGAAGTTAATAATTAATTGTAAGGAGGACGAGCATTTTCAGATTACAAAATAAGAAAACAACAATCTGGAAGTGTGAGGAAATAAAATGGAATATGAAATGGATTGCGATGATGGATTTAGAATACATAGCAGAAATAAAGATGAAGTAGTCAATATGGGAACTATGCACGTTATGAACATGCATCCAACTATGAAAGTATCTGGAGAAGATATGATGAAAAAAGTAAAAAAGATGTAATTAATTTTTGTTTTTACGAAAGTTGAGGATTAATTTTAATTTACAACCTCAACTTTCCATCTTGCCAATCTTTTATAACATTAGTAAAAGTTCTGTTTTCATCAACAACACCACCTTTTTTTAGATAACTTTTTTTCATCCCAATCTTTTCTACAATAATATCATTATCATCTTCTTCCTCCTTTGATATAGAAATATCAAAATGTTCCTCAAAAGCTTTTTTGTTATGTTTCATAAACATCTTTATTATACCATAGCAAACATTTTCAGGATCCCTAATCTTTTCAATATCCCTTGCACCAATTAAACCATACCGTAAATCATCATCAGCCTGCAATGGAATAACTCCCGGACTGTCAATTATTTTCATATCATCGCTAACATTAATCCAATGCATTCCATGAGTAGTTCCTGCTTTCTTACTGACCTTAACTTTTTTCTTATGAGCTAAACCATTAATAATACTTGATTTTCCAACATTAGGATAACCTAATACTCCAATAATAATTTCTGCCCGAGGAAGTCTAAAAGGATATCCTTTTGCACTACCTGTTTTAGTTGGAAGAACTCTTTTACCATATTTTTTAAATTCTTTCTTAATAGTATAAGCAAGAATTTTATAAGAAGTCTTATCCCTATTAGTAACAAAAACTACTTTTTCATCTTTAAAAATATCTAAATTTGCTCTTAAATCTTCTTTTTTAACAAGATCACTTTTATTAACAACATAGATAACAGGTCTCCCAATTTCTTTAATCAATTTTTCAACTTCCTCATTTCTAGAAAGACTAATCATTCTTGCATCAAGAACTTCAAGAACAACATCACTTTCTACAACAATTCTTTTTATTAAATCCCAATAAGGTATTATATTTGTTCTCTGCTTAGGCCTCCTAGGCATATATCTTTGATTCATAAAAACCTAAAGAAAATCTCACTTAAATAGTTTATCTATTTATTCTACTTTTGATTATTGTACAGAGCAGTTATTTCATCGCTATTTAAACTTCTGTTGAATATCATAACATTATCAATTGAACCATTAAAGTAAAAATAAGCAGCCCCTCCTTCCCTATTCATTCCTATTGTAAAATTATTAGAATTTGGAACCCCATGGACTACTCCAGCATAGCTTCCATCAAGATTTGAATTTAGATAATATTTTCTTGTTGTGCCATCATAGGTTACTCCAACAAAACTCCATATGTTAGTTATAACATCTGTTGAAGGCAAAGGATCACTTGACCACCAATAATTCATTGGTCGGCAATTTCTTAAAATAAATGCATTACTATTAAAATTCGAACCATAAACTCCCCAATCAACAATCCCTCTTTCTAAAGTACAGTTATTTGGATTGACCCATACAAATATTGAATAAGGTTCATTTAAAATAGGTAATTTTGCATTGGTTACTGAAACATAGGATGTTCCATTAAAATTCATTGCACTTCCATCATTTCCTTTATTATTTTTTGTAAATGTTGTCCCATTTATCACCCCATTATTTATTCCCATGTTATCTAAAGCATTTCCATCAAACTTCCACCAACTAACTAGTCCTGCAGATGTAGGAATTGTGTCTATTATTCTATTTCCACTAACATCTTTTTTAACAGCTTCTGTATTCTCTATAATCTCCATGCCATTTGTATTCCCAAATATAGGAACAACATAAACAGATTTTATATCAATACTATTATACCCAATCTCACTAACATTAAAAACAAAATTCCTTGTTTCCAACTCACTTATATTTTCTAGTCGAGTAACAATTTTTCTTTCATTATTTTTATTTTCAAAAATAAATTTCATTCCGGTCATATCTCCTTTTCCACTACCTCTATGAACCTGAACTTCTGCACCACCTGTAACATATAATTTTGTCTGCTTTATTTCAAGTTGGGTTGTTAAAACATCTGTTCCAGAACTAACATTTGAATTTTTCAATATCATATAGACTATATTCCAAATAATTATGATAGAAACAATTACAATACTAATCAAAAGAACTGTAGTAATTATACCACTCTGAGATTTACTATTCATCCTCTTTTTCATAATATAATTAAAACAAATATAGTTTAAAAATCCTATCAAAAAAATTCCAAACCTTTATAAACCGCAATTTCCAAGCAATAGTAGATAAATAAGATATATAATAGATTATATAATTGTCTAAGAAAAAGCTTGGCCAACAAAAATTTGTTGCAGCTATTCATTTTTCTTAAAAGAATACCCACTGTATTCTCTAATAAAACCTTAATAAGTTTAGGCAGTATTTATACTATTTATAAAAATAAATATGACAAATGAACATAAAATCAATGAATCTAAAACTAGTGAATATAAAACTAGTGAATTTGAAAAACTAGGAATTAGTAAAGAATTACTAAGAGCTCTGAATGATGAAAAATTTGAAAAACCAACTGAAATACAAGAACTTGCTATTCCTTTAGTTTTACAAGGAAAAGATGTAATAGCAAGAGCTTCAACAGGTTCTGGAAAAACACTGGCATTTGGTTCAACAATTCTACAAAACACAAAAAGAGATTATGGCATTCAGTCCCTAATTTTAGCACCAACAAGAGAATTAGCAGAACAAATTTCAAAGGCATTAAAAAAATTTTCAAAATATGCTTCCTTGAATATATGTGCAATCTATGGTGGAGTTTCTTTTAATCCCCAAGTAGAAGATTTAGAATATGCAGAAGTTGTTGTAGGAACTCCTGGAAGAATACTAGACCATTTATCAAGAAACACAATTAATCTTAAACATCTAAAAACACTTGTTTTAGATGAAGCAGACAGAATGCTTGACATGGGATTTATAGATGATGTTGAAAAAATAATTTCTCAATGTCCAAAAGAAAGACAAACTCTTTTGTTTTCAGCAACCATATCCCAAGATATTCTAAGACTTTCAAAAAAATACATGAAACATCAAGTAGAAGTATCTGCAGAAGAATATGTAGACCCCACTCTATTGACTCAAGTATACTATGACGTAGATGACAATTTAAAATTCTCCCTATTAAAACATTTGCTCGAACATGAAGATGCAAAATTAGTAATGGTATTTTGCAATACAAGAAAAAATGTTGATTTTGTTGCAAATAATCTAAAATTCCTAGGTTTAGAAAGCTTACCAATTCATGGAGGATTTTCTCAAGAAAAAAGAAATAGAACAATGGAACAATTCAATTCTAAAAAAACCCAGGTTCTTGTTTGCACAGATATTGCAGCAAGAGGACTTGATATTAAAGGAGTCAGTCATATCTATAATTACAACATGCCAAATGATGCAAAAGAATATATCCATAGAATAGGAAGAACAGCAAGAGCTGGAAAAGAAGGAAAAGTAATAAATCTTATTTCAAGCAGAGACCATGAAAATTTTAGAAGCATTCTAAAAGATGATTCATTAAAAATAGAAGCATTAGAAACTCCTGAACTAGAAAGAATACCAATAAGATGGATACCTGAGGGAAGAAGAGGTAGAGATAGTAGAGGCGGAGGAAGAGGAAGCTCATTTGGAGGAAATAGTAGGGGCAGAGAAAGTAGAGGAGGCTATGGAAGAAGAGATAGTAGAGATAGAAATGATGATAGAAGAGAATATTCAAGAGCACCAAGACATAGAACAGACAGCAGAGATAGCAGACATAGAAGCTCTAGCAGAGATAGAAGACCATCCTCAAGCAGAATTGGAAGAAGTAGATTCTAATTCTATATCACAATAATTTTTATCTGCCATAATAATTTAACTGCCATATTTATTTTACTTAGCAAATATTTAAAAAGGGTATCTCCTAAAAATTCTACAATGATAGGATTTAGATATTACCACAGAGAGAAAGAATGGAGTGCAGTATTCATAGATTCATGTATGGGACTTTCAGAGGAAGGAAGGCTTCAATTCTGTAGGCAAACAACAGACATGTACCTTGATAAAAAGAGAACTGCAAAATTAAAAGGAGAAGGTTATGAAGGGCTAGCAATATATGCAGGCTATGGAATTTTAGAAGGAATCGGCGGACCTAGATTTATACTTGATTTAGAAACTGAAACAGGAAAACAAAAAGTAGACATGATTGTTTTAGAACAAAGAGTTGATGCTAGTTTGAATTAATACTAGCACAAATAACATTTAAAATACTAATTTATATAACAATAATCCTTTTAAACTATTAATAACTAACATTAAAATGTATGATTTTAAGTATCAATATTTATATGAAAGTGGAAGCACTCAGATAGTAGGTATCAACATAAAACAATTTTAACAGCAGTATTTTCATTTGATTCACAAGTTCCACCAAAAGATAGGGCAGAAGTTAAAAAAAGATGTCAACTTTCTGAAATAAGAAGAAGAGAAGGTTGTTCAGGAACATTTCGTATTAAATTATCAGGAGAATTAGATACATTTATAACAGAAAATTTAGGCTATAGGTCATCCTACAGAGATTTCTTAAGCGGAAAGCAATATACTGGGCACAGAGAAGTAGTAATAATAACACCTCATTTATGGGGATTAGGATTTAATTTAAAATCAGAAGCAGGAGAAAAATTAGATTTAGATAAAATGATAAATCTAGAAGCCCTAAATGAATTTGTTCTTACAGGAAAACTTTCCCCTAGAATTGAAGAAAAACTTCAAGCACAACCAGCTTAAAAATTCAAAGCCAATTGCCCTATTTAATTTTTTATAACTTATCATTGTCTTACAAAAGCTAATAAATATTAAAGAGATATTTTTTAAAACATATATTTCTTTAAGGCTCTTCGCCAATTTTAGGGAGATTTTGTTTGTCTTCAGTCAAGGCAAAATCTCTTTTTTATCATCAACTACCAATAAAATCAGCTAGGATAAATGAGCATTAGTGAATGATATGATTGCAAGAATTTTCATTAATTTAAAAAAAACAAATCTTCAAAAATCGGACAAGTTCCTATTTTACTAATAATACTAAATATTACTCTTTTAAAACCTAATGGGCTTAAACAGCAAATTATTTTTATCCTAAATCGGGAGAAGAGGCTTCTTTAATTATTATAATTCTAAATACAATAATCCTTAAATATAGAAAAATTTTAAAGAATTTATGGTAGAGCAATATGAACTAGATGACTTCAGTGGCGGAGATTGGGTGGAAATTCACTATAAACCAAGAATTAGTGGAGTTTCAACAGAATTTCATTACGAATTTCCAACAGTAATTAATTCTATTTCTAATAGAAATAATGATCCGGATGAGGATCATATCACTGTAAGACTTACTCCTCGAGAAGTTCCAGCTAGATTACCAAGAAAAGATATAACCCAAATCTGGCATTTAGCAAAAGCAGCACACTAACCTAAAACAAGCAAACTTTAAAACTAGTATTTTTCTTAGTTATTTATGAAATCTAACAAATATGAACTTCTAGCACCAGCAGGAGATTTTCAATGCCTGATAGCTGCAATAAACGCAGGAGCAGATGCTATTTATTTTGGATTGCAGGAGTTTAATATGCGCCAAAGAGCAAAAAACTTCAAAATATCTGACCTACAAAAAATTAAAAAAATATGCCAACAAAAAAATATCCAAGCCTATTTAACATTAAACACAATAATCTATGATAATGAAATAAAAAAATTAGATTCTCTAATTAAAAAAGTAAAACCATTTGTTAATGCTATAATCTGTTCAGATATAGCTGTAATGCAACTTTGTAAAAGATACAAAATACCATTTCATGTTTCAACACAATGTTCCATATCAAACACAGAAACAGCAAAATTCTACAAAAAGTTAGGTGCAGAAAGAATAGTACTTGCTAGAGAATTAAGTCTAGCACAAATAAAAAAAATAGCAAAAATTATTCCAGTTGAAATATTCATTCATGGAGCAATGTGTGCCTCTGTTTCAGGAAGGTGTTTCCTATCACAGCAAATGTTTAAACAATCCGCAAATAAAGGATTATGTGTTCAACCCTGCAGAAGAGAATACATTGTAAAAGATCCAGAAGGAAATGAACTAAAAGTAAATAATAATTTCATTTTCTCAGCAAAAGACCTATGCACACTTCCATTTTTTGAAAAAATAAAAAAATCAGGGGTAATTGCATTCAAGATAGAAGGAAGAAACAGAGAACCTGAATATGTAGATACAGTAGTAAAGACTTATAGAAAAGCAATTGATAAAAAATTATCAAAACAAGAAATAAAAAATAGTCTAAAAGAATTGAACAATGTCTATAACAAAGGTTTTTCATCTGGATTTTATCTAGGAACTCCAACATCAGATGACTATTCTAAAACCGAGCATAGCTCTGCTACTTGTACAAAACAGTTTATAGGAAAAATAATCCATTACTATGATAAAATAGAAGTAGGCTTACTAAAATTAAATACTGGAAATCTAAAACTAGGGGATGAAATAATAATACTAGGAAAAACAACTGGAATAAAAAAAGCAAAAATAGAAACAATGGAATTAGAACACAAACCAATAAACCAAGCAATAAAAGGTCAGATAATAGGCCTAAAACTTCCAAAATGCAGAAAAAACAATGATTTATACAAAATCATTGAAAAAAGATAACTAGTACCATTAACATAAATTTTTATAAATCCCAATGTTCCAATAAATCTATGAATATTCAAAGAGTTAAGCAAGGAGCAAGAATAACTCTTTACAATGGAATCTACATGATTCTGCTAGGAATTTATCAAGTTTTTTTTATAAAAACAAATATGAGGATAACCTTTAATTCAATATTTTTATTATGGGGTTTTTTTGCTAGATATAATAGCAATGTAGCTTACCTATTTCAATTATTTAATATATTAATAGGAATACTGCTAATTTCCCAAGGAATATTAATTGTATATCTTTCAGATTTTATAATAAAAAGAAAAGAAAAAATGACCTGGACAATACTGTTCCTATCTGGAATAATATCCTGGGCAGCTCTTTTGGTGATAAGTATTCTCTTTAACAACTGGTTATTAATAGTTTTAACTGCAATAGGTTGGTTAACATTTCTTCTTGGAATGGTAATTCCAATAAAATATTACATAGAAAAGAACTATAAAGAGTATTAAATATAAGAACATTAGATTTTTAAAACTCAAAATCCTTGTTATAAAGAAAAAAGATGGCAATATTAATAAATATAATATCAATATCTGTAGTAATTATAATACTAAGTGTAATAATCTATGTAATACATTGTATAAATAAAAGACTAAAAGAAAAAATTGACACTGAAAAAAGAAGATTAATTATAATTCAAGAAAGACTGGATAAAATAAATAAAAAAAATCCTGGAGAAAAGGATTTAGATGAGTTAGACAAATTAGCTAGAGATTTCTTTAAAAACAAGGATAATTTAGGTTACAATCTGTCTTATTTAGAACTAGCAAAAGAATTCAAAAAAAATAATAAAAAAGAGTCACATTTTTGCATTAAAATGTCTGAATTAATGTATTCTAAAAAAGAACCAAAAGAAAAAGAAATAAAAGAAGCAATAAATATTTTTTCAGAATTAATATAAACCCCTATAGTGGATACTATATGACAACTTTGCTGAAATAAACAATAAATTCTCTTAAAATAAATAAGATTATAGAAGCTACAATCAAATAAATAGCCAATGGAAATCGAACAAGTTTATTTTCTAGTTCAACTAAAGAACTAAAAGAATCATTCATTTGAGCAAAATTATTAGCTTTAAAATATTTCCCACCAGTTTTGTTTGAGATTAGTTTTAAAGTATATTCATCAATCTTAGATACACCAAAATTAGTATTTCCACCAGTATCAGTACCTATTCCAAAAGTGTTAATAATTAGATGATTATCAACTGCATTGCTTATAGCCAAGTCTATATTGCCCATATTAACCTGCCCATCACTCAATATAATCAAAGCACGATTATTTTCATTTTTTAGAAGCAATATAGAGAGAGAAATAACTTCAAAAATATCAGTGCCACCAAAATTAGTTAATTTGGTATTATTTATACTAGCCAACAAAATATTTTTATTAGATGTAAGTTGTTGTTCAATTAGCGAATTAGTTGAAAAAGAGATAATACCTACTTTAGAATTTAATGGAAGTGAGTTTACAAAGCCAATTGCAGTTTCTTTTGCAGCTTTAAACCTATTTGGCATTAAATCACTTGCTCCCATGCTTTCAGAAGAATCAATTGCAATAATATAGGAATAAGAACTGCTTGGTTTATCAACATAAACATTAAGGCCTGACAAAGAAAAAACAATAAATATAACTAAAAGCAAATCCAATAAAAAAATAAAAATATTCTTCGAATATATATCTACTCCTTTGATTCTAGCTATAGCATTAAAATTTGCAAATTTAATTGAATTTCCAGTAACTCTCTTAGTGCTATAAAAATAAAAAAATATAATAAAGGGTATAGCAAATAGGAAATAAAGATAATCTGGATTAGTAAAGTCAAATATCATGATTAATTTTTTAAATCAACTCTCCTTTTTAAAAAATTAGCTAAGTCTACTGTAAAACTATTTCCCGTATCTAACTCCAAAAGATCGATATTAGAACTCTTAAAAATATTTCTAACTAATTCAGTTTGTTTTTCAACTAGATTTTCATAGGTTTTCTTGACTAAACTAGGATTAATCAATAACTTTTCTCCCCCATAATTTTCTATCAAAACCTCTTTATTTATATTAGGCATAGTCTTATCAAGTGGGTCCCTAATCATTATAGCAATTGTTTCAAAAACATTGCCTAATCTTTCAAAACTCCTTTTATAACTTTCATCCATATTTATAAAATCAGAAACAAGTATAATCATTGAAATTGAAGGACTCAATCTACTAAATAATTTATCTAAGACTGCACCAATATCAGAAATACCTCCATAAACATTTGTATCAGATATATCATAAACCAATATATCAAATTGGTTTTTTCCAGATTTTGGAAGATTAATGTTTATAATATCATTATTAAATAAAACAAATCCAACCTGGTCACCAGAACCTATAATCAAATGGGCAAGTGCAGAAACAAGTTCTGCTGAATACTCGCATTTTAATTTTTCTTGAGAACCAAAAATCATATTTTCGCCTACATCTATAACAAATAAAACATTCATATTTCTCTCTTCAATATATTGCCTAGTAAGAAGGTTATTAGAACGAACACTAGCTTTCCAATCAATTAAGCTCGCATCTTCATCCGGACCAATAGTACGATAACTATCAAATTCCAAACCTCTCCCCCTTAATAAAAGCTTATAGAAAGTTTTTTTCGGTAAAATTTTATTCAATAAGGATTCAAACTCAACAGTTTTATTCACAATATCAAGATTAAATTTTCCCTTTTCCATATTATTTATTTTAACTAAACATGAACTTCGTCTAGTATTTCCTTTATAATGTCCTCAGAATTTAATCCACGAATAGTTGCTTTGTAAGAAAGAATTATTCTATGCCTCAGAACATCAAAACAGACTTCCTTAACATCCTCTGGAAGAACAAAACTTCTGCCACTCATTAAAGCCCTTGCTTTTGAAGCAATAAATAATGCAATACTAGCCCTTGGACTAGATCCAAAAGAAATACAATCTGCAAATTTAAAATTTTTATCCCTTGTTTTTTCCACAATAGAAAGAATATAGGACTTAACATGGTCACCAATATAAATTTTTTTAACAAGTTCCTGCATGTGAAGTATGTCCTTAGGGGAAATAACTGCATTTAATTTAAAATCATCAAATTTCCTTAAAGTAATATTATCTTCCATAATCTTCCTTTCTTCATCAAGACTAGGATAAGTCATAATAATATTAAATAAAAATCTATCAACCTGTGCCTCTGGAAGCTGATAAACTCCGGTGTTCTCCAATGGATTTTTAGTTGCCATAACAAAAAAAGGATCAGGCAACACAAAACTTGTTTTTCCAATAGTAACTTGCTTTTCCTGCATAGCTTCTAATAAAGCAGATTGTGTCTTAGGAGGGCTCCGGTTTATTTCATCAGCAATTAAAAAATTTGCAAATATAGGTCCCTTGACAACTTCAAATCCTTTTCCAGGAGTATAAGAAGTTATTCCAGTGATATCTGTTGGCAATAAATCAACTGTAAATTGTACTCTTTTAACAGAACAACCAGTAACTTGTCCTAAAGCTCTTATTACTAAAGTTTTAGCAATACCAGGAACTCCTTCTAATAAAACATGCCCATTACAAATCAAACCCCTTATTAAACCATCAACTACTTTTTCCTGACCAACAATAACTTTACCTATCTCATCTTTAATTTTAGTTACTAATTGAGAAGATTTTTTTATGGAACTATTTAAAGCATCATCCGCACCATCATCAGAATATTTTTTATAATCTATTTTAGATTTTTTAGTTTCTTTAGGGGGGGTTAAAGAAGAAACATATAATTTTTTAGAAGAAATTTTTGAAGAAACATCTTCATCTTCGTTAATATCACCAGAATCCATAGAAAAGTCTTTTTTGATATCTGCTTCAATATTATTCTTAGCATGACTATGAAAAATATGTTTTTTATGTTTTTTTTCAAGTAATTCAATTCTCTTTTTTAATTCTTCCTCATATTTCATTATAATAAAAACAACCTCTTTATAAAATAATAAATATAATCTTATTAAAGGTTTCTAATCTTCATAGATTTTTATGTTTCCCCCATTTTTGATTCTCTGCCTTTTAACAAAATAATATCCAAGTCCCAAACAAAAAGATAATAAAATTGATAAAGATAAATACAGGATTAAATTCTGCCTAGGAATAGGTTTTAATTGATCAGAAAAAGCCTTCTCCTCCTGAACAAGATTTTTACAAGCATTAAGAGCTTCTTCTGCTTTTAATCTAGCACTACCGTAGTTTCCTTGATTAAAGTAATCATAGGCAGTTTTAATATACTCTTTAAGTTCAATACACTGAATATTCTGACCTAAAAATTCCTCTACAAAAAGAAGATACTTCTTTACCTCAGTATCATTAATTTCTCCAATTTTAAAATAAACTTTTCCCCAATCTCCACTATTAGTTAAAGAAGGTGTTGCATTTATTAAAACAGAATAATCCCCAGTCACATTAGTTTTAAGAAGAAGCATAACAGTAATATTTTTCTCTTTTCCAGCTTCTAAAGAAGCCATAGTTGTCTGATTTAACATAACATCAATAAAATCTGTAGGAGAATCATCCTTAAATGCCTTAGTGGTGATGGTTATAGAATTTAGACTAATTTGTCCTGAATTTCTTAAAGTAATTGGAAATGAAATAGTTTGAAAGGGATAAACATAAATTAATCCAGGAGTTATTACTTTCAATCCAGATTTTCTAACACTAGAAGTAGAACTAGTGACTGTATTGGTTATAGTCTGAACTTCAATTGTTAAACCAACTTCAAAATTATTGCTATTAACAATGTTTAAAATTTGAGAAGAATTTGATTCATTATATTCACTACCAGTTATAGTAAAATTACAACTAGTAGTAGTTGTAGAGGAAAAATTCATAGTTGGAATAGTCCTATTTGTCCAATTACTAATATTAACTGTCATTGGGCAACCCTGAGTATGGGAAGTATAATTAAAACTAATTGTCTGATTATATAAAGAATCAAGAACATCTACATCTGTAAAAGAATCATTAATATTTAAACTATAAGAAGACGAAGAAGAAATTATTCCATCATCTCCTCCAATATTACTTGAAAAATTAATAGGATAGTTTGTATGATTAATAGTAAGATTTCTATAACTAGTGATATTTACACTTTCCCTATTATCAAGATTAATATCAGAAGGATAAGCAATTAAAGTCAAGTTTTTAGTACCATTAGTTTCATTATAAAAATTTGGAGTAATCTCAAAAGTAAGATTAGTATTATTGCCATGATAATTAGTAGAATAAACTAAATAATTAGTACCATTCCAATTATCAAAATAAATGAAATAAGTTAAATTATTATTCATAGAATGATTAACTGTAAAAGTTAGATTACTAGTCTGATTTTCTGATAAAGAAAACTGATAACTGCTGTTTGGATAGGAAATAGTCGGAGAATCATAAACATTAATCCAAAAATTATCAAAATCTTGCCTATCTGTTGAATCATTTACAGTTATATTTAAACGATAAGCACCTCCTTGAGAAGAATTAAAAGTATAATTAAGCATTCCAGTGGTACTATTAAAAATAGATTCATTATGAAGAATAAAATCTGTTCCACTTAAAAAACTATAATTAAAAGTGAAATTACTATTTCCACCAGTAATATTTGAATTTCCATCTTCATCATCACTTGCATTAATTTGATAAACGAGATTCCGATTAATAGCACTTGTCCTGTTACTAAGGGTAATAAGGACAGGCGGATCTGGAAAAACAATTACAGAAAGATTTAAAATAATTGATGTTGATAATCCGCTATTATCAGTTATATTTATAGTAATATTATAATTTCCAACATCATTCTTTGTAGGTAAGAAAGAAGCATTAAATTTTGAAAGATTGTTAAGGGGAACTGGAAAAGCAGTATTCTTAGCAAAATTAAGCAAACTAGTATTTGAACCTACTATAGCCAAACTTAAAGTCAAATTCTCATTATAAAAACTTTTTTGACCTGATGGTATTTTAAAATCATCATCCTCAACCCAAAGTTCAATTTGAACAAAATCTCCTTCAGAACAATTAATAATTCCAGAACTTAAAGTAGCATTAGTAAGATGGGATTGAAGAATGGTTCGGATAAAAGGAGTTTCATTAACATTGTAAATTGTAAAATTAAATGAACTACTGTTCAATAACCAGGAATCATTTGCAGAAATACTAACTATATGTTGTCCAACATCCTCATCTAAAGAAGTAAAATTAACAATTCCAGTAGAAGAATTCAATGAAAAAGACTTAAAATAAGTATCATTACTATAGGAAAAAGTTATATTATCAGAATTAGGGTCAGTTACATTTTTTGAGAGATTTAAATAAGTATTATTTCCTTCATAGGAAATAAGATTAGTATTAAGAGTATTATTCCACAAAGGAGCATCATTATTGATAATAGTAAGATTAAACTGAATAGTGTCTACTGCACCTTCTCTATCACTAGCACTTAAATTAATAGTATAATTTCCAGATTCACTAGAATTAGGAGTAAAAGTTATTCTACTAAGACTACGATTAGTTCCTGAAACAGGCATATTTAAAATAACAGGAGTAAAGTTAGACAAACTTAATTCCTGGGCAAGATTTGATTGATTCATAATTCTTACTGAAAAATTAACAGTTTCATTAAAACCTCCAAAACTATGATTCTTATCAGGAATAAGAAAATCTTCATCATAAACAGTAATATTTATAGTAGTCAAAAGACTTATAGAAGTATTCATATTAGCAATACTTAAAATATCTGGAAGATTATTAATAGTCCTATTAACCAATATATGAATAGGTTCTACTGCTAATAAATTATAATTTAAATCCCTAACAGAAAAGTTAATTGTCCAATTACCTATCTCAGTAACATTTGGAGTCATATTGACCATAACAACCTTGCTAAAATTTGAAGAATTCAAAGAAGCATTAGCATAAAACCAACTCCTATTACTAACAGTTCCATCATAATTCCTCAAAATAGCATAGCTAGACAGGTTTAAAGTGTCATTCTGCCCTTTTGAATAAATAGTAATATTACAAATATTTGGAGAACCCTGCTGAAAAACATCTCCCTCACAATCACTTACATTAACCTCAAAATTAGAAAAAATATTAAACGAAACCAATTGAGAATAATAAGTAGTCTTATTAATAAAATAATTAGAAGTACAATAACTTGAATTACAACTGCTAAGATTAGAAGAGTCCATTACAGAAATATTTGCATAATAAACACCAACATCATTTTGAGAAGGAGTAAAATTAATAATAGAAGAAGTATTTGAAACCCCAGACAAATTGAATAAACTACAATTCCCCCTAGTACTAAATGAAGCATAAGAGCAATTAACAAAACTTATATTAAATATAAGGGGATACTGTCTTTCTTCATCACTTGCATTAATGTAATATGAAGACAATTGAGCCTGAGTAAGATTATATTCAGATTGTATAGATGTGAAATTAGGTGCATCATTTGTTGCATTGACAATAAAATAAAAAGGCCTAGCTTCACCATACTGATTAAGATTACCAACCCATAAAGAAATATTAAAACGCCCAGTTTGATTATCCCTAGTAGAATTAATAGTCAGTACACCAGTGCTAGAATTCAGTCCAAACCATGAATAAAAAGCAGGAGAACTCTGAGAAGGATAAAAAGTAGAATTTATAGACAGGATAGAAAAGTTCCAAGTTTCAATATCAACATCAGTAACATTTGCACTGAAATTATAAGCAAAAAGAGTCTCTTCATTAAGATAAGATGTAAAGTTATAATTGCTTCCAAAAGTAGGAATTGCAATTATGCATTCTAAAGTTAAAACTAAGACCAATATAAATACCCCTAATATCCTCGCTTTATTCATTTTACCTATCTCCTCCTTTTAAAGATTCTTTTAAAAATTCATGAACAGCTATATCAATAAATTGTTTTTTATTTGCAAATTTCAATCTATTTTCATCTTTTTTTATAAAAGATTCCACTCTCTCCAACAACTGCGGATCAATTTTTACAACAGAACTTACTTCTTTTGTTTTTACCATAATTTAGTTACCTATAGTCACCTCAAGTTACCTATAATAACTAATAGTAACTATTTAAACCTTATCCTTATTATACACAAGAATTATCTATCAATAAATCTATACAAATGCATATTTTCAGGACTTTTTCCAACAAATTCAAAATAATCTTCACAAAAAAAAGGAATAGAATAAACAAAATCAATTTTATGATTTAAAGCTAATTCTTTCTTAATACTACAATTAGAATTAATAAAATAAGCATAATCAACAATACTAACAGTTAAAGTAGAATCTTTGCTATCTAGTGGATAGTTACCAGTAGCACTTCCTATCACTAACCCTTTCCAAGGAAGACTAAGAAATCTCTTTTTATTTATCTCCTTAAAAAGTATTAAATCATCTTCAATCAAATAAGTATTAGCAGGAGCATTAGGACTAATTAACTGATTAGTGCTTAAATAATTTAATTTCAAATCCTCCCAATTATTAAAACTTGTATAGAAAAAAGAAAAAAGAAAAATAACTACCAATATTAATAATTGCAATATAAAAAACATATTATATTCCTTAAAATATTTATTTTTGAATTTGCTTTCTAAAAAATCAAGTCCAAACCCCGAAAAGCACACAATAAGTATAGATACTACAAAAACAACTCTTTGATATTCTATAATAAATCTAAATAATGAAAAAGAATAAACCACCCAAAATATCAATCCAATAAAAATAGGCATCAACAACCAATATTTTTTCCTATCAAAAAACCTACTAAAAATCCCAACAATAGATACAGTAAGTATTAGGATAGGTATAACTTTCCAAATAGAATAATCTGGAATAGCATTCTCAGTATAAGTACTATAAATTAATTTAGAAAAAATATAAGAAGCAGTATTAAAAAATGAAAAATCTTTTTCAAATAAAACCTTTATTGACAAAATAAATGCAACTAACAAACATATTCCAAAATAAATAGAGAAATAAACTAATTTTTCTCTTTTAGTAAAATTAGTAAATAATATGAAAAATATTAAGCTCAATGTATAAAAAACAAACAAAGGGGGATAAAAAAGAAGAACTAACAAACTAATAAAAACACTTGCTTTTTTTTCATTCATTGAAATAAATAAATATCCAAGCAACATACAAACCAAACCAATTGTTACAGGCAATAAATACCAAATTCCAGGCAAGTTAGATCCATTGACAATAAACGGTATCAATAAGCAAGCAATACCTGAATTTAATTTTCCAATACCATTAATTCTAAGAATGAAATAAACCAATATGCATATTAAAATACCAAAAAACAGAGATAAAAAAACATAATCAGTAATAGGAGTTAACCCTAAAAAAAGCATAATTCCTGCAATAAATGAATGAAATCCTAGTTCAAAATTCATAAAACTTCCCTCACCAATTAAAGAATTTTTTAATGGAAGAGAATTGTTTTCAAAAACATAATTTACCAATGAAATAGCACTCCATTCATCAGAATAATATGGATAGATAATTCTGACATTATTAACATCCCTGATTCCATTAATAGTACTAATTTTTCCAGTATAATTAAAGTGTACAGAACCTAACCCTATAATCAGAATAATTAAAACAAGTACAAGCATCCAATCAATTTTTATATTCTTAAAACTAAATTTTAATTTAAAAAATTTAGCATCTTTCTGATAATAATAAATAATTATAACAATATCCAACAAAACATAAACCAATAATAAAATATTATAACTAAAAAAATGAAAAAATTGAGTTAATAATGAAATAATCAGATGAAATCCAATTAAACAACTTAAAATATAAAAAAAACCTTTTTTCTTATCTTCAAACAAATTTACCAATAAAAAAGGAATAACAATCAAAATCAATCCAGTCAATAATTTTATCATGTTTTACTAAGTTTTTAATAAATAAACATAACAAAGAGAATTTAAAATACTTACTATTAGTCAACAATAATCTATAAAAAACAACAAAATAGATAAAATCAGTAATTGTATTAGAAACATGAAAAAAGAACATCCTGAAGTATCAATTATACTTCCATGTAGGAATGAAGAACTTGCACTTCCCTTTTGTCTAAAACAGATTAAAAAAGTGATTAAAAAAGAGAAATTAAATGCAGAAATAATAGTATCTGACTCATCTGCAGACAATAGTCCAAAAATAGCAAAAAAATTCAAAACAATCCTAATAAAACATGATAAAGAGGGTTATGGCAATGCCTACCTAGAAGCATTCAAAATTGCAAAGGGAAAGTATATTTTCATGGCAGATTGTGACGGAACCTATGACTTTAATGAAATACCTAAATTTATCAAAGAACTAAAACGAGGAAATGATTTAATTCTGGGAAATAGATTTGCAGGAAAAATGGAAAAAGATTCCATGCCAATGTCTAATAGATACCTAGGAAACCCAATTCTATCAGGAATCCTAAGGGTTTTTTTCCATACCAAGATAAAAGACTCGCATACTGGAATGAGGGCCATAAAAAAACAATCATTAAACTTACTTAACCTAAAGACAATTGGAATGGAATTTGCTTCAGAAATGATAATAAAATCAATAAAAAAAAATCTTAAAATAAAGGAAATTCCAATAGATTATCATAAAAGAAAAGGCAATTCAAAATTAAAACCCTACAGAGATGCTTGGAAACATATAAGATTTATGCTATTATATAGCCCATTATTCTTATTTTTTATACCTGGACTAATACTCTTCTTCCTAGGATTAATTTCAATAATAGGGCTTTACTTTGGTTCTGTAAACATATTTGGAATTCAATTATTCTATCACCCAATGTTTCTTTCATCATCATTAATAATAATAGGATATCAATTGATAATATTTTCAGTATTTGCAAAATCCTATGCAATAAATCATTTAGGGGAAACTGAAAGTAAATTAATGAGAAAACTATATCAAATAATAACATTAGAAAGAGTAAGTATCATTGGAATAATTACTACAATAGTGGGAGCAGTAATCTATCTTATCATATTTTTAAAATGGATAGAATCAGGATTTCCGGCATTAAATGAAATAAAAAATTCAATACTTGCACTGACTCTAATAACATTAGGAATTCAAACAATTTTCTCAGCATTTATGTTAAGCATACTTTCAATTAAAGAAAAATAGGATAAAAATGAAAATAGCAATTTTTCACAATTTTATGGATAATATTGGCGGTGCAGAATATGTAGATTTAATCCTGGCAAGAGAACTAAATGCAGATATCTACACAACCAACATAGATAAAGAAAAAATAAAAAAAATGGGTTTTGAAGATATCATTCCAAGAATCTATTCCATTGGAAAAATTCCAATAAATGCCCCATTAAGACAAGAACTTGCTTATTGGAAATTCAGAAAACTGAATTTAGGAAAAAAATATGATTTTTACATAATTGCAGGTGATTGGGCAATGTCAGGTGCTATAAATAATAAACCAAATTTTTGGTATGTTTATTCTCCAACAAGAGAGATATGGGATCTATATAAATATACAAGAAAAAATTCAGTAAAATGGTATAAAAGACCAATCTTTGATATCTGGGTGTTTTTAAGAAGAAAAATAAATAAACATGATTCAAGAAAAGTTGAAAAAATAATATCCATATCCAAAAACGTACAAAACAGGGTTCAAAAATATCTTAACAGAAATTCCATAGTAATTTATCCACCAACAGAAACAAAAAGATATAAATTCAAAAAATTTGGAGACTATTGGCTGAGTGTAAATCGTCTAATATCCCACAAAAGAATTGATATGCAAATAAGAACATTTAAAAAAGTTCCTAATGAAAAATTAATAATTATTGGAAGCTATGAACAATCAGGCCATTTTAAAGAATATACAAAATATATTCATAAAATAAAACCACAAAATGTAGAAATAATAAGTTGGGCATCTCAAGAAGAACTAATAGAATTATATGCAAACTGTAAAGGGCTTATAACTACATCAAAAGATGAAGACTATGGTATGGCTCCAATTGAAGCAATGGCATCTGGAAAACCAGTAATAGCTCCAAATGAAGGAGGATATAAAGAAACAATCAACAATCAGACAGGAATGTTGATTGACAATATAAATGAAGATAAAATTATTGATGCAATAAAAGAAATAGAAACATGGATAAAAAACAATCCAAAACAATTAAAAAAACAATGTCAAAAACAAGCAAAAATATTTGATACAAAAATATTCATAGAACAAATTAAAAAAGAAATAAATAACATATTTATCAAGCCATATTAAATACATGAAAATAAATAAATTATCCATAATAATTCCAGTTTATAATGAACAAAAAACAATAGAAGAAATTATAAACCATATCAAAAAAGTAAATCTTATCAATATAGAAAAAGAGATAATTGTAATTAATGATGGTAGTACAGATAATACTTTAAATATTTTAAAAAATATTTCAAACATTAAGCTTATTTCCCATAATAGAAACATGGGTAAGGGGATGTCAATAAGAACCGGAATAAAAAAATCTACAGGAGAAGTTATTTTAATTCAAGATGCAGACTTAGAATATAATCCAGAAGAATACCCAAATCTACTAGCGCCAATAATATTAAATAAATCCAAGGTAGTTTATGGTTCTAGAAGACTAAATCCAAAAAATAACTATTCCCATTTACATTTTTATCTAGGCGGAATCCTTCTAACATGGTTCACAAATCTGATATACCCCTCAGCCCATCTAACTGACGAATCTACTTGTTATAAGGTTTTTACAAAAGAAACTATAGAAGATATAAAATTAAATTGTAGAGGATTTGAATTCTGTCCAGAGATTACGTCTAGATTATTAAAAATAGGGATTAAAATACATGAAGTTCCAATTAGCTATAATCCCAGAACTATTAAGCAAGGCAAAAAAATAAATTGGAAAGATGGAATTTACGCATTTTGGATACTGATTAAATACAGATTAAAGGATTAAGATTAAATTACTTTAATCTAAACAAGTATAATGTTTCAATGTTTGTTGTTATGCTATAATTTTCAGATTGGATTATTGAAATATTATATTTAACAAGGATTTTACTATTATTTTGCAATTCATTTTCTTTAGCCAATAGATAAAGTTTTTCTCTGTTATCAAGTATTATTTCCTCGCATCTTTTCATCAGAAGATTGTCTTTTCCTCTCCTGAATAAGTTGTTTTCAAGGCTGACAAAAGTCATATTTTTATTATCAAAAAAGGGAATTATATATGACCGAGGATATTTCCCTATAATTAAAATTGTTGCATCATTCAAGATTTTATCCTGGTTAATAGACACATCAAATAAGGAATTAGACCAATCAGATTTTTTAATATCTGGCAGGATTAATAAAACAAGAATTAATGCAAACAATACAAATAATATTATATTTTTTATTTTTACATTTATTTTAAATTTTTCAATTAATAAAACAATCAAGATTGGAGCAATTAATTCCAATGTTATCAAATATCTATAGATAGAAAACTTAAACTGCCAAATAATATAACTAAAAATAAAAAAATAGATAAAGAAAATTTCTTTAGTATCAAAATTATTAAAACAATCATTGATTGTATGTTTTTGAGTATTTTTATAAAATCTATTTTTAATAAAGAAATAAATAAATACCAGTAAAAAGACAAGAAGTATTAAATAAACCAAAGCAAATCTAATATCCCTAAATGCAAATGGCTTTTCTATAACAAGAGTTGAATCTAGTGCAAAGTATATAGGATAAAATAAAACATGAAACAAGGTTTTTGGAAGGAATCTTATATCAGCGAAATTAATGTATTCATACCAAGGAGATTTAAAAAAAGCATTATAAAAAGGAAATAATGGACTTCCAAATAATTTAAACATTTTAACCATCCAGTAACCAGAGGAAAAAAACAAACCAACTAAAGCTCCAACAAAAAAGAATAAAGAATTTTTAATCTTATTTCTAAAACTATAAATACAAAGAAAAAAAGCAATTATCACTGCAATTAAATAGGGCGCATGTGAGAGTTTAAATCCAATACCCAATCCAAACAAGCAACCACCAAAAAGAATAAGATATAAGTATTTTTTATTATTTAAATCCAAAGAATAAGATTTTATCATTAAAATCAATCCACTCAAAACAAAAATACTAATTAAATTATCATTAAAAGTAGTTCCAAACTCTAAAATAAACATCGGAGCATAAACACCAACAATAGCACATATTAAAGACAACACCAATCTTCTTTTTTCACCAATGTTAGAAAAAAGTAAATAAGAAAGTATAAGCAATAGGAAAAAATTAATTCCATGAACCCCTCCTAGAATAAATCCAACTAACCAGGGTTTCATTATCTGACTTCCATAATAAAATGGTAAATCTAATAGGGGATTAGCATAGGTTGTAAATTGTGCAGGAGCACAATCTATTTCCAATCTTTCATTCAAAAGACTATAGGGACCATAATAATGATAATTTAATAAATCCCAATTTAGGTCTTGTCCAATAAAATAACTAAAAAATCCAAAAATAAAAAAACATAAAATAAACAGAGATATTAAAATCAAGTATCTAAATTTAATATTAAACCAAATCTTCTCAGCTTTTTCAATTAATTCTCTTTTTCCCATTTAAATCTTTAGAAACTCTTCTATTTGATAAAAATACAATAAATTCTTATATATAAAAAGTTTCGCTAATCCATGAAAATATTACTGTTAAATCCAATAAATTCTCATGTTAAAGTAGCAATGAATAAAGATTTAGCAGGAGGAATGGGAACTCTTTCTAATTTTGGAAATTCAATACTGTCAAAGATTATAAGTTTAGTTAAAAAAAGAAATGTTTGCATACCAATATTATCCTATGCATATCTACAATCAATCTTTTTACAACAAGAGCATTTTGTAGAATATATAGAGAATCTAAAGAATATTCTTCCAAAGAAAAGCTATGATCTAATCTTAATATATGGTTCTATTGTAGATTACAAATATGAAAATTCTGTTTATAAGAACTTAAAGAAAAAATTCAAAAATTCAAAAATTGGTTTTTTTGGTTCATTTCCAAGCATTAGGCCGGATTTATTTCCATCAGATTTTGTAATACAAGGAGAAGCAGAAAGTTATTTTTTATATGAATTTAAAGACATTATGAATATTAAAAATTTAAAAGGAATAATAAAAGTGAAAAAATTTGTAGATATGAATGATTTGCCTACTCCAAATTTTAATGGTTTTCCAATTAAAAAATATTCTTATTTCCCAGCCATAAGAGAAAAACCCTTATTAACTCTTCAAGCAAGCAGGGGTTGTCCATGTTCTTGCGCTTATTATTGCCCATATGGAATGATTCAAGGTTCAAAATACAGAACTAGAAACGCATCTAAAATAATAGAAGATATTAAGGAATTAATCAAAAAATACAAAATAAAAGGATTACAATTTAGAGATCCAATTTTTGGACTAGACAAAAATCAATTGTTCCAATTTATAGAATTAATGAAAAAGAATAATATTAAAATAAAATTTGGAATTGAAACCAGGTTAGATCTTTTAGATAAAGAAATTTTGAAAAAATTGTTTGAAATAGGATTAAGTAACATTAATATTGGAATAGAAACAGTTGATGACAACATTGCAAAAATAAACAAAAGAAAACTTACTGAAATCAAACATCAAGAAGAAATAATAAATTATTGCAATAAGATAGGAATCAAGGTTTCTGCATTTTATATATTGGGATTTATCAATGATACGAAAGATAATATCAAAAGAACAATAGAATATGCTATTAAATTAAACACAAATGTTGCACAGTTTTGCATTTCCTGTCCGTACCCTGGAACTGGATTTTATAATGAAATTAAATCTAAAGGGTTATTATTAGAAAAAGATTTTGAAAAGTTTAATTCAGTAGAACTAGTATTCAAACACAATAATCTGTCTAAAAAAAAGATTTTGAAATTGCAACAGCATGCTTTTAAAAAATATTACTTTAGAATTGGGTATTTGATAAACTTCATAAAATGGCAAATAAAAGAATTTTAGTTATAGGCGGCACAGGTTATATTGGTAGAGTTCTAGTCAAAGAACTTGTTAAAGAGTTTGATGTAACTTTGATGCTCAGAAAATCTCCAAACTATAGAACAGATTATAAGTATTTTATTTGCGATTTGTTAAACAAAGAATGCCTTATAAAAAATATCAAACATTTTGACATTGTTATAGACTTAGCATCAATTATTAAAACGATTCACAAAAAGAGATATGAAGAGAATATAATCGGATTAAAAAATTTAATCGAAGTTCTTGAAAAGAACAAGATAAATAAGCTAGTCTATTTTTCAACTCAAAACGTAAATCTAGCAAACAAAGGATATTATGCAAAAAGCAAAAAAAATGCTGAAGAAATTATAAAAAAGTCCAACCTAGATTATATGATAATCAGACCAAATTATGTATATGAAGTTGGAAAAAAGAACTATTTTTACAAAATATTCTCGTTAATATCAAAATTTAATATAGTAATTATAATTGGGAACGGAGATAAGAAAATTCAACCAGTTTTAAGGGAAGATTTAGCAGCTATTGTTCTTAAGCTAATCAGAGATTTTAAGAAAAAATCAATATTTGAGGTTTCAGGCAAAGACACATTATCAATAAATCAGATTGTTGACTTAATCAGTAAATCTCTCAAAAGAAATCCAATAAAAATTCATCTCCCAATAAAAATATTAAAAATCTTTAGTTTAATTATTCCATTTGATATAGTTGGATTTGATGAAGACAGGGTTTCAATAAAACCCTATAAAAAATATAATTTTTTGCCATTTGATAAAGGACTGAAAGAAATATCATCTCTGCTAAAAAATAAATAAATTTTACTTAAGATTATTTAATAATTTTTTCTCTTTTTCTAATCTTTTCTCTTACTCTCTTCTGTCTATTTCTAGTCTTTCTTCAACAATTCTTTTCACATATTTTGAACAATGCTCCGGAAGTATCTTCTTCTCTTTATTTAGTTCCCATTCATCATCATAGGAAAAATGATTCATAAAATTCTTAAATAATGGTTTAAAATATTCTACATCTTTATTAGTAAACCAATTTTTCCAATTACCATAAGATTTTGTCCTGACTACTCTTTGAAGATCCTTAATAACCTCTGAACTTCCAGATAGTTTAAAACCAAGATATTTTTCAAGCTCATCTAGTTTTTCATCAACAAAATCTTCATATCTTAAAATAAAAAAATCATTATAATACTCTAAAAAGTCAATGAGAAAATTTGTTTGATTAATAGTGTCGTTTTTAAAAATAGCATCATCAAAATACCTTTCACTTAATTTATAAAATAATGAAACAATATCCAAAACATTTACAGAATCTGGACTTTCTTCTTTTTTTCTTAATAAATCAATGAATAATTCTACTCTTACTTTGTCATTCAAAAATCTGGAATGTAATATCCGATAAACCAAATAACTAATAAAAGTGTCCCTGGGATCCCTTATAATTAATATTTTCTTGTCAAAAGAAGAATAACTTTTATAGTTCCATTCATAATTTCCAGCACCGATTAGAACTTTTGCTAAGACTGTCTTTTTATCATCATCTAAGTCATGCTTATAGGTTCTAGCCTCAAATAATTCCCTGCAATTTCCATTAATAGAATTTCTAATCTTGAAGAACAATCCTGTTGTCCCTGTTTTTGCAAAGCCAGCTATCAATATTTTCATCAGTTATAAATATATTTTAAAGCATGAATCAGGTTTTAAAAACCCTTTCAATGCTCTCATTCATTAAGCTAAGATTATAGTCTTTTTCTATTTTTCTTAGACTATTCTTCCTTATGGACTCCCATAATTTCTTGTCCTTATATAAGGATATTACTTTATTAGCAAATTCTCTGTTGCCAGATGCA
>Ga0208375_1001234_pt1 | contig 30185 bp, 36 predicted proteins | sample RifOxyD1_FD_184038 | JGI IMG/M metagenome (GOLD analysis project Ga0208375, IMG submission 184038) | Soil microbial communities from Rifle, Colorado - Rifle Oxygen_injection D1 (SPAdes) | ecosystem: Environmental > Terrestrial > Deep subsurface > Rock core/Sediment | place: Rifle, Colorado...
AGGGAAACTTAGAGAGACGCTCGAGATATTTGCAGTGAGGTTCTGTTCAAGAGCATTAAAAACATTTTCAGCAGCATTCGCACCATTACTCTGCTTGAATGGATTAAAGATAACAAATAAAAAAGTAACAAATCCAATAAAAATAATAAAAGAAACAACTACCTCGACATGCCCGAGTGCTTTTTTTGAAGGAAATAAACTTTCCATTTTATAAAAATACCTTTGAACCAGTAGACATTAAAATTGCCATTGCAGTAAGGATGAAAGAATGTTTAAACCCTGCCTTAATACTTCCTTCTGCAAGACGCCCGATTATAAGCCCGGCAAAAATTCCCTGAGTGATTAAAAGAAAAAGAAAGGCATATGAAAAAGAATCTGCAGATGTAGTGCCAAGAGAACTTCCTTCAACCGGCAGAAGAGTTGTGCCTGAAAGCCCTGACAAATTTGAAGTCAATGGAATTATCTGCAGTTCCATTATTATCATTATAAGTATAAAAACAAAAAATATAATATAGCCCTCTACAACAATTGAAGATATTGCAGAACGCCTCTCTGCTTTTAATTTTTCAGTTTCTGAGACAGATTTTGCAACTGATTCCAGAATAGTGTCAATATTTCCTCCGGTTTTGTCAGCTTCACGAATAAGAGTAACTGCCCTCATTATTGTAGGGCTTTTCGTATCATATGCAAAAACTTCGAGTGCCTGCTGTAAAGGAATGCCCAACTCGATTTGATTTGAAAGTTTTTCAACATGAGGACTTAAACTGCCAAAATTTTTTGATTTCATATTAATTATTCCTTTGCTTATCGGAGTGCCTGACTCAACACTTTCTACCAAACTTCTTGAGAATTCCAAGAACATTTCATCTTTTTCCTGTTCAACCCTGTTTTCTATAATAGAGATAACCACAAAAGGAAAGAATGCAATGAGAAAGCCAGAGCCAAGCACAAAATAAAATAAATTTCTGTCATCAAAAACAGTTATAAATAAAAATGACGCAAGAATGACTATAACTCCTGCAATAATTCCAAACCAATAGCCTTTTTTCAATTTCATTTTAAACTCTTTTTTGTTTTACATTGAGGAAAATAAGGAAAATCACATTAATAAATGCAACAATCCCTACCATTATAAGCGAGAGTATTGGTATCGGCAGATTAAATCCTATGTTGCTTATGCTCATCATTACAAAAAGCAGCATCATTATCATCGGCGCTGTAATAACCACGCTTATGTAAATGTCCATAAAAGTTTCTGCAGAGCGCGTTGCTTTTTCTCTTTCAAGGCGATATTCAAAAAGAAGGGTTTCTGCTTTTTTATCAAGATATTTTGACAAATCTCCCCCTGAACGGATAGTTGTTGAAATTCCGTTAAGCAGGTCTGCCCATTTTTTGCTTGGGCTTGACGCGGCAACATTTTTCATTGCAGTAACCAAGTCATAACCATAAAGATTTATCTGATTAATCAGCTTTTTTGCCTCTCTTTTTATAGCAGGATATTCTCTGCTCAATGCAATTATTCTAAATATCTGGCTTGGTTCTATATCTGCTCCTGCAATTGCAGACATCTGGATTGTAACAAAGGGCATTTCATAATCAATCTGCCCCTGAATAGAATTTCTTTCTGTCGAAGGATAAAGGTAAACTGAGAAAAATGTCAAAACAGGAATTGCAAAAATTATCCAAAATGTCTGAAGTATTCTCATTGGAAGAGAAGTCGTTATCTGAAAAATAAACGGGGGGTTGAAAGAAACACTAAAAAAAAGCAGGAATAAAAATACGATTAGTGATATAAAAAAAGAAATAAGGGTTGTAAGAAACATTGCAGAAACATAACTATGAAGGAGAACGATAAAATTTGCCCTTTTAATATCTTTATTAAGGCGGTCAAAATATCCTTTTGATATCAGCGACTTTGAAAGATTTCCGAAAATCTTGTTTGAAATCCTATTGTAATTGCTTGATTTTTTGAATTCATTTTCAAACTCATTCAAATGTATTTTTTTCTTTTTTATGCTTTTAAGAGAAGATTCGGAAATATTCAGCTGTTCAAGATATGCATTCTTGTCCTTTTTTGTTATTGCAACTATTGCATTTGAGCTGTCAAACTCTTGTTTTATTGTCACAATTGGAGTTTGTTCAGATAACTTTTTTTCAGGAACATATTCATGAACTTCTAACTTTTTAACTGGCGAAATATTGCTAAGCAAAAGCGGAATTGATTTGTTCAGCATGGCAATCTGTTTTTTTGCAGAGGCAATTGTTGAATTAATGTCTTTATCATCTGCGCCATATGACTCTTTTTTCTGAACAAGCTGTTTAAGGATTACAACCAGTTTTTTTTCCTGCTGAATATTTGATTTAAGAAGCTCAAAGCTCATTTTTGCTCCAGAAGAAGATTTATTTTTGAAGATGCTTCAATCATAAAAGATTTCACTTTTTCAAAACCCGCAATATTTTTTTCTGCATACATTTTCTCGAGAGAAGAATATGCCTCTGCAAGGGCATCAATATACTGCGACAGCACCAGCACCTCTTGTTTTAATTCCATAAAGTTACTAATTATCACCCCTTTTTATAGTTTATTTAAAAAAGTATAACAAGGTCAATCCAAACTCTAAAAGGATTATAATCGCAAAAATAGCAACCCACTTATTTAATCCTTTATTTTTTATTATTAAACCAATGCCCCCACCAATAATTATCCAAAAAATAATATTGATAATATTTCCTATCACATTAAAAAGTATGTCTTGAGAGATTGGAATTTTAATTAGAAGGGATAAAGAAAGTATAAGCGAAGTGAGGAGAAATGTTCCCATAACTGGCCAAAACGGAGGCAACATAAACATAAAATATGGGCCAGGATCCCCGCTAGAACTCCCAGTAAGCGCAAAAAAGGCAGGAATTCCAGAATAAATAAAACCCATAACGGCACCCATAAAAGCAGATTTATTTATTTTCATTTTTTAACCGCCCAACCATCCATCCAATAAACGCGCCGATACAAAGGGCAATTATTAACTGAAATACCCCTTGATAAAGAAATGTATTCCCAAAAAGATTAGCATACTCCTCACCAAAAAATAATTTTGCAAGGGGACCATATTTTAAGAAAGTGGAAAAATCTCCTTTAATCAAATATACTAAGAAAGCAATTAATAATCCTATATAAACAGGATTTTTTATTCTCTTTAATAATATTGCTGTGATTACTAATCCCACAAATCCTCCAATAATAATTGCTTGAGGTAAAAGGAATAAATAATTAACAATAAAAAATTGATGTGCATATTCTAAATGATTTTCCCTTAGTATCCAATAAGCAAAAGTGAATAATGAACCATAGAGGAAGTAAACTAAAAAACCAACAATTCCCCCGATCCAAATTGCTTTATTTTTTCCCATTCTTCTCAAATTTGCAATTAATGTGGTGTATTTAAACTTTCTGCAAAATGTTAATTAGACGGCAATTTAAGAAGCCAAGTATTAGTAAAGTTTAAAACAAGTTATTTTTCATTTTATTTTCCGAATTTGTTAATAAAATAATCTAGTATGATGCCAAATATCACAAAAATTATTATAACTATTGGAGAGATAAGTGCCAAACCTAAATAATCATAGGAAAGATGGGTGCTGTATTGGAAAAGATATGTAAAAAGTATCATAAGGGTAATTATCGCTAAAATAAAACTTAATAAAATTGTGCGAAATATTTTTTTTGCAAAGATTCTCATCAAAATAAAAAAAATAAAGGTAATGATAATCACTATAATTAATTGAACTTGTCTTATAAAAATAGTTAAAACCACAGCTAATACAGAAAATAAGATTAATGCACCATCTATCCATGAATCTTTGATTTTTATTTTTATAGAAAAAATAAGCCCCAAAATGATTCCAAATGGAATAAATACAGCAAAATGAAAGAGGAGTCCATTAATTAAGGAGCCTTCCATTAAATTCAAAGACCATAATGGAATCGTCAAAAAAACACCAAACACAAGACTAACTAAAAGACTGATTAACAATACCCTTTTCATTTTATGAATTTTAAAGGAATGCAGGATATTTAAAGTTTTGTTTTAAATTAACATTGTCGGATTTCTTGCGAAACCATTAAATCCATTTATTTAATCTGCTGAAGAAATGCCGAACTGCGCCAAAACTTTTTCAGGATTCTTATAATACTCTGCAATAATCTTCTGGAGCTCTTCAAATCCAAATACTTTTCTCTTATACATTTCATAAAGAAGCTTTGTCCTTCGTGTAAATTCTGTTTGTATTTCTTTTTCTGTTAATCCGTATCTTCTTCTTATTTTTTCAAATACCTTGCTGTCTTTTTTAAAATAAAATCTGTCGTCCTGGGGATTCCAGACATAGGGAGTATTAGTCATTGCAATTCCGTCAGGAGTTACATTTATAATTTCTACAACAGAGCTTAATCTTCTTGTCTGCTCGTGCTTTACAATTGCATGAGTCATTACTATAACTGCATCAAGAACATTTACAAGTGTTGGCGATAGCTCTATCGGCGGAGTTTCAAGACGCTTTATAACTGTGTCAACAGAATCAGCATGAATTGTGCTTAAAGAAGCGTGCCCTGATGCCATGCCCTGAAAAAGAACAAATGCCTCTTTTCCCCTAACCTCTCCGACAATTACATAATCTGGATTCTGCCTGAATGAATTTTTTAATAATCTGAACAAATCAATTTCTCCTATTGTTCCTGAGCCGATTGCGCTTCGCGCAACACTCGGAAGCCAGTTTTCCCTCGGGAGGTTAATTTCTCTAGTGTCTTCTATTGAAACGACCCTTGATTCTGGAGGAATGAAAAAGGCAATTGCATTCAACAAAGTTGTTTTTCCAGACGAGGTTCCTCCTGCAATAAGCAAATTTGCTTTATATTGAACAAGAATCCAAAAATATGCAAGCATTTCAGGACTTAATGTATTGAATGATAAAAGCTGGGTTGGAGTCCATGGAAGCGAAGTAAACTTTCTGATTGTAAATGTTGGGCCTTTGCTGGTAATGTCTTCTGTATAAGTTGCATTTACTCTTGAGCCGTCTGGAAGAGAACCATCAAGAATCGGAGAGGCATATGAAACATATCTCCCGCATCTCTGCGCAAGTTTTTCAACAAAACTTCCGAGAGAATCCATTGACTTAAAAACAAGATTTGTTTTTATATTCCTGTAAATCCTGTGAACAATATAAACAGGCGTATTTATTCCATTGCATTCTATATCTTCAATAAAATAATCATTTATCAATGGATCTATTTCATTTAATCCCACAAAATCACGATATAAATAATAAAACATTTTTTTGTAAGAATGCTCTGGAATTTTAAGGTCAAGCTCGCTTAAAAGAAGATGCGCAGTTTTATCAATATATTCGATAATTGCCTGCTGTGTCCTTTCAACAACAACATTCAGATTTATCAGCTCTTTCATTCCTGCCTCGATTTGAGAAAGCATTTCCAGCTCCTCTTCTGAAAGCATCGGCTCTTCAATATCATACTTTAATTCTGATTCGTCTTTGTCCCAGTAAATATGAATTGTAGCATAAGGAGAAATAACTGCATATCTTATATCCACTTTTGTCTTGTCCTTTACCGACGGCAAAGGAGGAATTGGGGGAGATGCGTCAATTTCATAGATATTTGCCATATTGCCTCTTATATCTTAGAATAGACATTAAATCTATTTAAACTTTAAGGTTTATATTAGCGCGCCTTTTATTTTGCCAATCTGCTAATCCGTTAATACATTGGTTAATTGGTTGTTTTAGTTCATATTAAATAAAAAAATAAAATGGAGAATTAAAAAGATGTAAAATAAGGGAAAAGAATGGTGTGTTTAAAAAAATAATTTGTGCGCCTTCGGCGCTTGTTTTATTTCTCAAATCCAACGCCAATTGGTTTATTGATTATTTAAATTACTTAATCTGTATTATGAAAAAATTTAAAGACAAAACCCAATGAAATCGCCTAAAATAAGGGGAAAATTATAGGGTAATAGAGAAATTTAATTTTCAAAATTCTATGTTATTAGTATCCTATCAATCTCTTGCGCCTATCCTGAAACTTCGTATAAATCAATAACTATTTTACTATCTGGAATACTTGCACCTCTGCCTTTATTTTCAGCCATAATATTATAGGGGTTTTGTGATTTTGTAAAAGCTCTTAAATCCTGCTCACTATTATATTTAATATCGAGATTATTATAATTTAGAGAAAGAGTAATCTTGAACTTATCGCCTTTTTTTTCTGTAAGTGCTGCAATATTGGTGCCAGAGACATTTATTATTCTTCCGGCTTCGCTGTATTCAAAAGCGCTTTCTTCAAGCTCAAAAACAATTGAGTCAGAAGAAGGATTGATTGTAAGCGCTCCGTTGTTTATTAAAATAAGTGTCTGTCTTTTATTTCCTGGACCAAACCGGTATATCTCGCGGATATTATTATCAAGCTCAGTCATTGCATCTATTGTACTTAGAACAACTGCCCTGTCTTTTTGCTTGTTTATTGCAGGATATGCAAATGAAAGAACAATTGCAATCAAAGATATTGCAATCAAAGTATAAATCACTGTTTCAACCCAAATCTGCGCTTTTTTATTTTCCCCCATTTTCCCTCTTTATTGAAATTATCTTATGAACATTCTTCTAATTCTGCGCTGTCAGATATATCACAATTTTTTGAATTTACAACTGCACCAACAGACACCTTATTTGCAGGAAAGTTATATACATAAAGCTTTTGCCCTCCGCCTGATTTCGGAATATCAGAATCAAATTTTACAATGGTTTCAGAATCTGAAATTCCTGAAGCAGAAACATAAATGCTTGTGATATTAATATTTTCTCTCTGGATAGTCACTTTTGTTTCTGCAGAAGTTAAATTAAAGCAGGATTTTTCCCTTACAATTTTCAGCTCTCCCATTGTTTTGAAACAATCTGTGGAAGAAAGACTTTTTTTTACATAAGGAATAAGTATCGTTGAGATAATTGCTATTGCTGAAACAGTTATCAAAAGTATAAGAACTGTTGAAACAATAGTTGAGACTCCCTTTTTATTAATACTCATTTTAAAAAACACTGAATTCTTTTCCTGTGCAGACATAATCTATCTCTTGTCCGTCTTTTTGTCCACGTAGAATAGGAATTACTGCTTCTATGTTGCTTGCTTGAATTTCAGTTGAATGTGAAGGTGCAAGTGCAGAGCTAAGAGATTGCTTTGAAATATCTCCGTTTGTTGATCTTAAATTAAGGGCATAAACAGGCACTCTTGAACCTTGGTTTGTCACAACAAGATTTCCTGAAACCATCTGCGCGCTTAATTGCACATCATTGCACGCGTTTTTTATTGATTCTCCGAATTTCTGCGCTTCTTCATCTATAAAACTTCTTGCCCATAAAAAGATTATAAGCGCGAGAACAAGGACTATTGAAATAAGCAAAACAGTTGCAATAACCGGCGAGATTGCTTTTTTTCCACTCTCTTTTTTAGCCATAACAGAATAATTAAAATATTCTGATTTAAATAACTTTCCATATGGAAAGCTATCAGGATATTAAGGATAAAAAGAGCGGATGTTTAAATATGGTCCAAAAATGATGCTCTTAGTGCATTTAATTTTATTCTGCAAATCTCTAATCCGCTTATTCAATATTAATTTGTCTGTTTAAACAAATAAAATACCAATAAACAAACTCAAAATAAAGCAAATGAATGGGCTGATAGAAAAAAGTTATTCGCTCGCCTGCGGGCTCGCTTATAATGTGCGCGCCTTCGGCGCACTTATTTATTTCTGCAAATCTGACTTCCATTTGTTCATTATTCTTTAAGTTATTTTAATTTATATTGTAATAAAAAAGATAAAAAATTCAATGAGCTCGCTCAAAATAAGGAAAAGGATGGGATGATAAAAAAATAAAATTGGTTCGCTTCGCTCACCTCTTCATTCTGCAAATCCTACTCCATTAGTACATGGGTTTTTTCTTGATTTAGTTGATATTAAAGATAAAAAAGAAAATTAAAAGATGTTAAATGAAGAAAAGTTATGAGATGTCAGCAATATTTATAGGAAATAACATTAATTTTCGTATAGTTTCTTTGTTATTTCCTAATAATCAAATAACTGACGGATTACGATTATTAAAGTTATTTGATATAATAGGAAATTTTAAGGTGTGCATTCAACAGGCGCACTGATTGTCTGTTCAGAGCAGAAAACCCTATTTTTCCCAGAAATTACCAGAGGAGTAATCTGTATCTTTTCTATTTTTGGTGAAGAATTTGGTATAGTAAAATTGGTGTAATTAAATTCAACTGGGCGTTCTTTTCCAGGAAGAAGCTTTCCTCCTGATTTAATAAGCTCAAATAATACAAATCCGGGCTCAACTTCATCTAAATCAGGAATTGATGAAGGATAAATTGCAGGCAGAGGTTTTGAAGCAGGAGCATTTTTATCAGAAGAGGCTTTTACATAAAGTGCGCTTACATCAAAAGTTCCTTTGTTTTGAAAAATAATTGTAACCTTACTTAATCCAGAAGGATTGCATTCATAACTTGCTACAGAAACAGAAAGTCCGTCAGGACATTCTGGTTTTTCTTTTGGAATCTGCAAGCTTAACCATTTATACACGAGAACGCTTATTGAAACAGCAATGACAATAAGAAGCACATAGGCAACAATTTCACTTAAAGCACGCTTGTCTTTTTTCAGAAAAGATTTTTTTATTTTTTTAGTCCCCATTTTTCATCATCTTTTATCAATCTCTTTTATTAACAAATTAATTATCCAGCATTATTAAACTTTGCTCGGCTGTCTTACAATGAAAAAAAAGTTCTGCCCTTCTTTTATATCAAAATCATAATTTGTTCCTGCAATATTTACGATGACGTTTGAACCTATCTGTGTAATCTTATCTATCTGACTTGGAGCTGTATTTCTACCTATAATTTGAAATATCTGCTGACTTCCCCCTATATTCAAGCCAATATTTCCTTCTCTAACTTGTTTATATGCCACTGCTTTAAGCCAATCCCTATTTCCATAAATAAAATATGCATCAAAGTCCTGCCCTCCAACAACATATTCTCCATAATTGGTTGAAAAGTCATTAAGAAGAGTTTCAAGCTCTGTGTCTGTAAATATTCCGTAATTCACAACCTGCTCTCCTTCAAGTTTAAGCTCTTCTGATACTTCGTAAAGCTTGACGCTGTCGCCTTTGTTTTTTGTGCCTGCATAATTTGCAACTCCGACAACTACAATTACTGAAACTGCAATAATCAGCGCAGCAATTAAATAAAACTGCGCAGTTTTATTTTTAATAATACCTCTTTTTAAAAAATGTTTCATAACTAAAATAAAAAGCACACTGGATTTAAATAGGTTTTGGGACAAAACCTATTTGCCTTTTTCTATTTTATTTCTTAATTCATCAATAGAATTGAATTTAAAATATTTCCCTTTTCTTATTTTCTGCAATCTGCCTAAATATTCGGGGTTTAATTCACATCCATAATCAGTTTTCTTATGCCTCTTAATCATTGTTCTTATATTCTTTAATAACCTCCCCTATATAGAGATTTCTATTTATAAAAAATACTTTAATCTGCACTTGTTTTTCTCCAAGCCTCGCCCTGCGGGCTCGGCTTTATTTTGGTTCGCTTCGCCTATTTTTTCTTTTGCAAATCTGCTAACCAGTTTATACATTGGTTCATTAGAATTTTTTAATTGGGAATTTTTAAAAGACATTGAATAAATTTAAACTATCAACCAATAAAACCTCAATGAAAAGATAATAAATTATGAGAAAAGAATGGTGTATTTAAAAAAAATCAAAAGCGTAGACTCGGAGGTTTGCCTCCTAAAATATGAAGAGCGCTCCTTATTTTTTCTCAGTTCTGCTACCCCATAAGCACCTTAATTTCTGTTTAGGGCTGCTCTTATCACAGTCTGACCCGTTTCGCAGAAGCAAGGTCGAACAGGACAAAACCTCACAGTCCAAACAAGGACTCCGCATATTCTAAGTCACTTGCCTCCTTGCAGCCTGCCTAAAGCCCGTTTGCAAATGGCGCAGGGCTAACGCGCCGGCCTAGTCTACAAAATATCAAGAGTTAATGTATTTTTAAAGGTTTGCAAAGCGCGCCTGCGGGCGCGCTTAATTTTCTGATAACATCTTATAACCCTGCTTTATTTTCAGTAAGCTCCTTGGAATTTTTTATTTTTAATATGAATTAAATCGTATGATTACCCAATGTATCAACAGAATAAGATTTACAAAATAAAAGCGCGAAGCCACACAAGTTATAGAAAGGCGAGTGAGCACATGAATTACAATTCAATTCCAAGATGTTCTTGAAGTGATTTTGCTTTATTCAATGCTTTGTGCAAAACAGAAGTATACTTTATAACTCCTGTATAAGATTCAAATAGTTCACAAAAATCTTTCTCCAATTTTCCTAGCAATTCCTGCCTTTTTTTATCATACCTAATCAAAACCGAATTTCTTCTTTCATAATAGATTCTTACAACAGATAAAATATTTCCGGTCCCGCCTTCTCTAAAATCCTCTGGTAGTTCTAAATCTCTTAACAAATCAACAAGATATCTTCTTAATCTCTCAAATTCTGTCTGAGGTTCTTCTTTTTCACAAGAGTCTGTTTCTCCTTCACTAAGTTTTTGCTGCAATTTTTGTAATCTTTGTTCAAGAACCATTTTACCTCTTTGCTAAATATACAATCAGGGTTATAAATAATACTACGCTTCCAACTGCGAGAACTATGCTCAAAGCCCAAAGCATAATTATCACTAATGGATCATTAAGATAGTTTTCAGCTCCAAATGTGAAATTTATTGAATAATCTTTCTGCGGTTGCTGTTGAGAAACAACATTTCCTGTGATAGTGCTTGTGCTTGAAGGAACTGGTTGAGTATATGTTGTTGTTGAAACAGGGCCTAAGACAAGCCCGCCTGTTGAATTAATTCCGTACAATAATCCATTTTGGTAAATATAAGTTACTGAACCATCGCCTTGAGGAAATGTTGTTCCTGTTGTTGAAGTTGAACTTGTTGAAGCTCCATCTGAAATAAACAGCACTTCTTCATCAGATACTTTATCTCCGTTGAACAATACTTCTGCTGTAACTGCATATTCTCCCGCTTGCACATCTGAAGGAATTCTAAATGTTAAAGTTTTTATTGCTGTATCATCCTCGCCATTTTCTTCCAAGTCAAATGGCTCTGAACGCAAGCTAATTCCCAAAGCAGAATTGAATATTCTTATAACTACATCGTCCTGTGCATCAGAACCGACATTTTTAACTCTTACATTAAATTCAACACTATCGCCTTTTTGTGCATCAGAAGGAATAACTTCAAAACGAGTTATTTCAAGGGCATCATCAGGGCGGTTGACACTTATATCTATGTATTTTGAAGTGCATTCTCTGTCGCTGTTTTCTGCATATGCATAAATCACAAAATCATTTCCTTCATCAGCATCTGAAGGAATTTGCAATTCAAACTCGACTGTCTCTGAATCTCCATCATTTATTCTTACAGAATCATCTTCACTGTCGATTGATTCATCTTCATTAATATCATATAAATGCGATTCAACATTAATTCTGCTTGTTGAATCCAAGTTATTTTTAAGTTTTAATTCAACTGCAATTTTATCTCCTATATCAAAATCATCTCCTTTGTCAGGATTTTTTATTGTAAGTTCTAAGTTATTTGAAGGAGCATCACAGCGAGGCGCATCTGTAAGATTAATAGGACGCTGAATGCACTGAACAGAACAGCACGAATTCGTATCACTTGCTGAAAGAATATTCCCTGGACATATCTGGCTTGAAGAGCAGATAAATCCAGATTGCTGCGAACATGTTGGCTGAGGGCCGACTATGAATGCTGAAAAGCTTGTTACGTTAAATCTTAGGTTATGATTTACATAATCAATATTTTCGCATAAGGTTCCAGGGCATAAACTTCCTCCTGAAAATATATATCCTGAATTATAATAAATTGTAGGAGTTCCTGAATTAGGAAGAGCATATAATGTAATTCTTGCAAGCTTGTTTCCTAAAGAAGGATAGTGGTTTGTATCAATTCCTGCTGCAAATTGGATTATATTTGCATAGCTATCAAAATCAACAACATCTCTTAAATCAACTGGCTCTAAAAATTCTATTTTTCCAATGCCTACTCTTTCCAAAACAAGATAAACATTTTCCAAATCAGAGTCATTCATTCCTGTGAAATTTGTTGTGTTTCCATTAAATGTATCTGCTATTGGAATATTGCTTGCCCTTGCATTCCAAACTTTTTGAACTGCATATTGAGAATCATTTACAATAACTTTTATTTCATAGATTCCTGCTCCAGGTGCATTAAATACAAACGAGTTTCCTAATGCCTGGAAAGAATCATTCACATACCATTTTACCAAAACTTGCGCAGGAGCGCTGTCTATATCAAACCAGCTAATTGAAAAATTTTGTATTCCGTTTTCTGTTAAAATAGGAATATTTGAAGGAGAGTATGAAGTTATATAAGGTGCATCGTTTACATTTGTAACATTTATTCTTACAGTATAAGAATCAGTTGCGCCGTCGTCATCTGTAACTCTTATTGTGCATATTGCTGCATTTATACCTACGCCTGACCAGTTTGCAGCAGGGCGTACTCCAAACATTCTATCACTTATGCTGCAATCAACACGGCTTGCATTTTCCTGCGAAATTGCATAACTTACTATATATCCGTCTGAATCAGTTGCATTAAGAGGAATGCTGTCTATAAATCCGCTGTCTTCTTCTATCTGTATATCTGAAATTGGCTCCAAATGAGGAGGGTTGTTGGTTTCAGAAGAACAGCTCACTGAAATCAAACCTCCGTCATTGAAGTCTCCATTTCCGCCATTAGAAAATACAGAATTATTATTGCAGTTTGTATTTAATGTGATAAAAATTCTAAAAGCGCTTCCTGTGCTGAAATTAATATTATCTCCTGTGTCAAAATATCCGCTTCCTCTTATTGAAGTCGGAATTTTTGAATCATCAACTGTTCCTGTGTAAAATGCGCCAACATTATTTCCTGAAGTGACTTCCAAAGTGTAAGAAGTTCCTGCTGGCGCAGGAATTCCATCTAATAAGATTTTTCCTCTTGCATAATTAACCATTAAATCATCTGAAGTTAAACCTGTTGAATTTGTGTTGTTTCCAACAGAGTTTGCTATGCCTCTTGTTGAAGATGTGAATTGCCATGCAGTGCTTCCATCTGGAATTCTCTGCCAGGTATTATCATTTCCATCATTATCTGCCATTGTTGGGGTTTCATCAATTTGAGTATCTGAAGAATCTTTTAAAGTTACAAATTCATTTGCATTGTTTAGGTTTACTGAAATTAGTTCTGCAACATAATAGCTGTTTGCAGAAATTGAAGTTGAAGAAGGAATTGTGAAAATTAAGCTTGGTGAAGACAAACCATCATATAATTTCCATCCGCTTACATCAACTGAAAATGCGTTAGGATTGTATAACTCTATCCATTCATTTCCTGAAGCGGGATTTGATTCAAATTCATTCACTTTTATTGTCGGAGAGGATGAAGAAGTTACTGTAACTTGTGTGCTTCCTGAAATATCGTGAATTATTCCGTCGTCAAAACCATAAGTTCCTGAAAATGTGTGGATTCCTGTTGTTGCAGGGGCGGTTAATTGGTATGTGTATGAAGTGTCTGATGCACTGCTTAAAACTATCCATTTAAGATGCCCTGACTGAGAAGTATCTCCTCCGCCATTGTTTGTTAAAACCCAGCCAGTTGGAATTAATTCGTCGATTGCATAAAATGTATCGCTTCCTGTTACATCTACTGTTAAAGTAACTGAAAGAGTTTGGCCTGAATTTAATGTTGAAGAAGAAAAGCTTCGTGCAACAGTTGAAGCGCTTGTTAATCCTAACATTAAAATTCCCATAACAAATAACATTAGTAGTTTTTTCATTTTAGCATCCATCTCCTGTTTTCCATTTTCCAACAGCTGTTAAAAGCGCAGACATTGCAACGCTTCCTTGTTTCCATTGTGAAATATAAGATAATAATTCAGGCATTTCAACACATCCATTGCAGTTTGTGTCTGCAGGCGTGTTGCATGTTTGAGCATCTGAACTCACTTGAAGAAATGGCCAGTAATTTTCATCGCCTGGCGCGTCGGTATCTAATTCTTTTGAATAAAACTGGACATCTGTATTAGAAGAGCTACTTTCTGACTGCTCTTTTATTACAATTGAAAAAGTATTTCCTGAAATTGAACTTGCTGGAATTGTAAAATTTAATCTGTCGTTTGAACTAATTGTTTGTGAAGCCAATAATGTTGTATAAGACGGCTTGTTATTCCAGTTTATTGAACTTTCACTCCATGAATTTGTTGGGACTAAATATAAATTAATTACAGGAGCTCCCTGATGAAAAACCGGGTCTATTGAAAAGATTATTGAATTTCTATCTGGAACAGATGATAAATCAAATTTAAGGTAGCCTCTGTCTGTTCCGAAATTTATATTATAGCCAGCTCTTAAATTAGAAGAGTCGCCGTAATTTGTTCCTGCAGTTCTGTCTCTTACAAAAGAATCTGCTGAAGGATAAATCTTGGTGCTTGATGCAAAAGCTCCTGGAAATAAAAGCGCAGATGCTAAAATAATGCAAATTGCTTTTGTTAAATTTTCTTTTATATTATTTATGGTGTGTAATTCCATGTGATTTATGGTGTGTAATTCCATGTTACCTCCGAATTTGTTTTAAACCAATAGCCCTTTCCTGGCTGAAGAGCAAATGAATTGAACCAAGTTGTTCCGTATTTTGTTGCAATGCTGTAACTTCCATCTGCATTTCTTTTTGACACTTCAATAATTCCTGCAGGAAGTGAAGACAGAGAAATTTCTGACAAAGAGGTTATTCCCACCAAGCTCATACCTGATGGAAGAACAACTGACTGCTGTTCTGTTGCAACTATGCCATTTATAATTAGAACAGAATTTGCAGTTGAGTTTAGGAAATATCCTTTGTTGTTTGCCATTACAGAAGTTGAAGATATTGCGCCTGACTGGTAAGTCTTGATAGTTGTGACTTCTGGATTTGAAGCAAGAATTAAAGACGCGTCTGTTGAATCCAAAATAAGCGGAAGAGAAATTAAGTTTTCGCCTGCGCTCAAAGGAATTTCAAATTGCGCAAGAGGCGAACTTCCTGCAACCCACATCAAAGAGTTTTCAAAAATCTGGCGTGTTTCGTTTGTCCAATATTGAGATTGTGTTACGCCGAAAAATACTGTATTTGCAGAAACATTTGTTGATGGTCTTCCTGATTTTGTGAGTGTTGTGCCTGCTGGCGCAGCTGCAATAACTGCATCTCTTAAATCATAAGAATTAGATCCTATAATTGTAAGTCCTTCATACACATCTAACTGGTCTAAATAATAAATATTTGGGGTTGATGAAGTATAAACCTGTGTAAGTCCTGAAAAACCATCGCAAATTTCGTGAGAGCATGTTACATTCACTTTAATAGGCATACTTTGTGAAGCAGTTGTAACTCTTGTTGCCCATCCCCAGTTTGCAATGTTCCTTCCATTTACAATAAGAGCAGGAACATTATTAATTGGAATGTCTGCCCAGTTGGGAAAGTATTCATTGTCTAAAAGAATTGCCCTATACTGTGAAAAATTAGTTGTTCCTGCATTAGCTGCCAAAATAATATCATAAGTTAATTCCAAGTTATTCATTGAATCTATAAATTCCTGTTTTACATTGCTATTTGTAACAACAATATAAGCAATGTCTGCTGCTGAAACTAATGAAATTGCAAAAGAGCTGAGCAATAAAAATGCAGTTAAAACTAAAAGCTTGTTTTTCATTGTTCAGCACTCCTTGGTTTAGATATAAAGTAAAAAAGAACAATTAAGAATACAATCAAAACAACTGCGCCAATTGCAAAGCCATTTCCAAAATAACCTAATATATTTCCTGTGATTGAATTTGAGTTTCGTTTATCCAATACAGAAACCTCGAGCTCTTGTATAAGTGAGACATGGGTTTCTGATTCGCCTTTAAATGTTACTTGAATATCTCCTTTATAATATCCTGGCTCGTTTATTGTAACTTTATAAAAAATCTCTTTTCTTTCGCCTTTTACCAAAGTAAAGTTAGATTGTTCAAAAGAAATTTTATCTTTCCATTCTCCTAAAGGTGTCAAGCCAACCATTACATCAAAATCATTATCATTTACTGCAATAACACTATTTTCAAAAACCAAAGGTGAATCTGTCAGATTGTAATACAATACCATTCTTGGATTTGAAATTGTTGCAGTAAGTGTTGGCTCTGAACTCTGTGAATTTTCTGATTCTGCATAAGCAAAGAAAATATTCAATGCAAATAAAATAAAAATTATAGCGAAAAAATAATATAAATTTCCAGCCATGAATGAAGTTTTTTCCATCTTTTACAACAAAGCAGAACAAAAATGATATTTAAACATTATTATCGTCGAGATAATATTTCTTTGTAATCACCTAAACCCAATGAACAGGCATAAAAAATTACTCTTCAATGCCTTTTTTTATGTCTTTCACCTCGGATTCTTTTGCAATTAATTTTTTTGCCCTTGTTTTTTTTGCAGGCTTTTCTGCAATAACTTCAGAATTTTCTGCAGAAACACTTTCATCTGCAAAACTCTTTTTTGCTCCTGATAAATACAACAGCATTAAAAGAACAATAAATTCAAGAATTGAAGTTATTGAAAGAAGAACAACTAACGGAGAAATATCTGGTTTTGAAAAATTAAATTTAGGGAAATTCAAAGACGAATTATTAAATGCATAAGTTGTGCTGTTTGATGCAGAGTTATTTATTGAACTATTTGTTGAGTTTGAATTAGGAGATGAAATAGGAATTAATAAAGAGTCATCATTATCCTCTCTATTTGAATTATCATTGTTTTGATGAGTGCTTGAATTATTATCTGTATTTGTAACATTTGCATTTGAATTAACAGTAAGATTAATAGGAATTCCTGCATCTCCTCCAAGTCCGCCTATATCTGTGCCTGATGCCTTTGCAATAGGAATCACAAAAAGCAATAAAAGCGCTATACTGAATAATATTGCATATTCTCTTAATTGAAAGTTTGTTTTGGTTTCCATTTTTTATTTTGCTAACACTTCATATCTTTGCCTTATTTTAGATTGGTTCATTTAAATTATTCTTTTTTTAATTTTGGTTTTCATTAATTTATTTGGGTTATTTTATTTTTATTCTGCTGTCTTTTCATCCTGTATTATTTATTCTGTATTTAGTTTTCTTTGCGCGGGTTTTTATTATTTTCTATACTATTTTATTTTGTATTGTTTCGTTATGCTATTACGATACCAGCGCTATGCTTGGCATAGCGCTGCTGGGAATAAAGAACAAAAAAAGAAAAAATAAGGAAAAAATAAAATCAAAAAATCTTTTTATACAACTCTACCTGCAAAGTGGAAACTTCCGTCAGTGAAACTTCCGTCGCATGGTGTTGGCACATCAAGCTGGAATGTCAATGACATTGATTGTCCTTGTGAAAGGAACGAAGCTCCTCTGTCATGGTTTATGATTCTGCACATATCCTGTACATAACCTGAATGACTTGGCATTTGTGTGTATTCATCAGGGTCTGCTATACAAGTTGATGTTGTAGCTACAGATAATCCTGGGAAAGCGTTATTATTTGCTCCAGAGTTAAATGAACCCTTTGTTGCATAATAATCAAATGCATCATAAGGAATTCCATTTGCAACTCCGCAAATTGCTCCAGGGTTACTAGGATCTGTGAAATAGTCATCAGACGCTATGTAAGTGTCCATCACAACACCATCACTGCCCACACTATTAAGGTAAACAGAGTTTGATGTTGCTGTTGTTCCTGGTGTTACTGTCCCAAAATCAACTGAACCTGTAAGAGTCAAGCTCAAGGCAGGATTTACATTAAGCAAATCACTCCATGTAGAAGTTACTACATGTGCATGATCGTCAGTTGCTTCTACTTCAAATTCAGAAGCACCGCTCCATGAACTTTGTATAATTACTCTGCATCTATATGTATTCATTGTAGCATCACTATAAGTGAGTCCACCATATTGTGCAAGAACTGCTCCATCAAGCCAAGGTAATGCTGGCATTGGAATTTCACTACATGAACCTGCGCCGATTCCATCTTTAAGAACACGAACAGTATCAATATCTGCCTGTCCATCTTCATCTTCAACAATTACATAATATGTAACTGTTTCACCGGTAAATACATAGTTTCCTCTTTCAGGAACAGTGAATCCACTATCTCCATAAAGATTTACCCCAGGTGTTCCATAAGCAGTTGCAGTATGGAATGTCTGGTCGTTTGGATACCATGTTCTTTGCGTGCTATCTACATAGATAACTGGAACATGATTCCCAGTTGTAATGATGATAGGGCCATCTGTGTCGTCTCCGTCAGCTAGAACCATGGGCATAACTGATAGTGCGAACAAAGCCATTACTAAAACTAAAAATGTTAATGCTTTTTTCATTTTTCTTTTATTTTAACCTCCTTTCAATCAATGTATTGTTACACATCGATGTATAACTCGTGTAACTATGAAATTTTGATACCTCTTTTTGGCTGTTCTTTTCAAGAACACCCTTTTTTGTGATACCTCTTTCCATTTTGTGTAACGAAAAACCAAAACAGCTTCACTTTAAAAGCATTTTTATCGTCGAGAAATCATATTGTTTGTAGTCCCTCAATTCCAACAACGCGAGTTAGCGACGATAAAATTTATTTAATGGCTATTGCACTGGAAATCCAAAACAGGGGTTGATTTCCTGTGGAGAATTGAAAAGCGATTAAAAGACATGTGGGCACGGATTTACAACATCTGAAATTTGTGCCCATATAAACCCCATTGAAATGAATAAACAACAATAAAACTGCTTAGAATTTGGGAGAAAGCAGGGGATTAGCAAAATAGAGATTGGCTCGCTCTGCTCGCCCTATTATAATTTGTGCGCTTCGCGCTTATTCTATTCTGCAAATCCCTAATCCGTTTGTACATTGATTACCTGATTATTCGGTTGTTTTAGTTTATATTAAGAATAAAGAGAAAATTGGAAATGAAAAGATGTTGAATAAGGCAAAAGTATGGTGTGTTAGAGATTAAGCAGATGCCACGAGCGGACTAATATACGCTGATTTTTGAATTGGCGGAAGGGCTTAAAAACACCTAAAATTAGGTTATTTATAAGTAATCTTTAGCACATTTAAGTAATTTGGCTAAAATGCCGAAAGATTTATAAATAATCTTTAGCACATTTAAGATATGAATAAAGAAAGAATGAATATGCAAGAGACAGTTGATAAGCTAAGTGGAATGCAGACAATTGAATCAATCAAGAGCAGTTTGGGTATTGGCAAATCTAAAGCAATTTACATAATATATAAATTAAGGAAAAGAGGGTATGTGATAACCAAGCAAGATTCGCATAACATCAGAATCTATTTTATTGCCAGAGAAAATGCCCTTGGAGGAACAAGCTATTTAGATATTTTAAACAAATATTCTCCAGTTAAATTAAGTTCATCAGAGGTGTATAAAATTTATGGCAGGGAAATCTCTATAGAAGAAACAATTGTTTATGCTGTAAAAACCCGCAAAATCCGATACCTTCTATCATCTTTAGCACTATTCAAGAAAATAAAGAATTGGGTAGAACTATATAGATTAGCTAAAAAGAATAACCTTGTTAGAGAAATCGGCGCAATATATGATTTAGTAGAATCTAATTTCCCAAGAATTAAAAAAACGAGCAAATATTACTTAAAGCATGCTCTTCCAAAAGACGATAAAAAATTTATTTATATTATTCCAAAACTAAAATCAAAAGATTTTTGCAGCATAGAACAAAAATGGAAAGTCCATATTCCTTTTAATAAAGAGGATTTAGCGGAGTATAAACTATGATTTCAACAATCGATCAAAAGAATTTGCTGATAGAAATAGGAAATAAACTGCCAAGAGAATTAACTGTTTATGCTATTGGTGGAACAGCAATGATATTTTTAGGATTTAAAGAAGCAACTAAAGATATAGATCTGGTTTTTACAAAAAAAGATGATAGAAAATTATTCAAAGAAATTGCCAAATCCCTCGGATATAAAGAAATGAACCCTGTAATTGTCTATGGAGTAAAGAATAACTGCCCTGAAATGATTAATTTAGGAGATTCAAGATTAGATTTATTTTTAGTAGAAGTAATTGATTTTATTTTTTCTGAAAATATGCAAAACAGGGCTGAACAAATACACCAGTTTGGAAAAAATCTCATCTTAAAAATAGCAGACAAACACGATATTATTTTAATGAAATGTGCAACTAACAGAATCAGAGATGAAGAAGATATTGTAAATATTGTCAAAATTAATGATATAGACTGGAAAATTTTAATAGATGAAGCGAAAAAACAAATAGAATTAGGAAAAGAGGGGGTATTTTTAGAAATGGGGACTCTAATTGAAAAATTAAAATATAAGTATAAATTTGATATCCCAAAAGAAATAGGGGATACTTTTTTTGAATTGCTGAAAAAACAGGCAGAATTGAAAAAAAAGAATTATGATTTTGGGGCTATTAATTGAGGCTCGCCTGCTGGCTCGCCTTTTTATTTCTCAAATCCTACTCCATTTATGCCTCAGTCATTCAAATAATTTAATTGAACATTTGATAAATTTAATAAAAAGAAAATTGGAAATAAAAAGAAGGAAAATTATGGGATTTAAGAAAAATTAATCTAAAGAAAGAGAAACTTTAATCGCCATGTCTACTTTTTTCATTGTGAACAAATCTAAAAAACCAATTTTCTGAAGAATTCTTCTTTTATCAATAGTCCTTATCTGATTTAACAGAATCGTAGAGTCATTCTTTAGCATAGAATCCTCTTTTCTAACAAAAACATTTGTCGGATATTCCTTTTCATAAATTTTTGAAGTTAATGGAGCAACTATTGTTAATGGTGTAAATTTATTTAGTATATTATTTTGAAGAACTACTGCAGGCCTTATCTTTCCCTGTTCAGAACCTTTCACAGGTTCAAAATTAACAAGCAGGATATCACCTCTTTTTATCTCCATTATCTTTCCATTCCCAATCAATATCAGAATCTACAGCTTCCCATTCTTTGTTTATTTCAATCATGTCTTTGGCCATAACCTTGCAGCCTTCAATAAGCAATTCTTCCTGCTCTCTCTTGCATTTCTCTGCAATTTTCATTAAATTTAAAATAACCTGTTCATAAGATTCCCTGCCGTCTTTCATTCTGTCTAATGCAAGTTTCACATTCTCATTTAGCTGAATTGTTGTTACCATAACGCTATAGAAGAACTATAGTTTATAAAGATTATGTTCTAAAAAATATCCTAAAATAAAAATACCGACGAGCTCGCCTAAAATAAGGAAAAGGCTGGGATGTTTAAAGAAATTATTTGTGCGCTTCGTGATTATATTTCTCAAATCCTTAATCTTGTTTGTACATTAATCGCTCAAATAATTTAATATTGAATAAATTTAATGAAAATAAGAAAAATATGACTTATTTAAATAAATGAATTCTTCCCCCGAATAATATCCTTTCGCCCGAACAAATCTTTATTAACCTGCAAAAATCCTCTAACAAATGAATAATGCTTCTGAAAGCAAATTTGGAAGAAGAGAGTTTCTGAGAAGAATGAAAAGAGCAGGAGAAGTCTCTGCAATTGCACTTGGATTAGGAGGAGGATTAGATGGCTGTTTTGAAACAACATCTTCTGATGGTTTTGTAAGGCAGAAAGATTGTTTTTTTCCACATTCGGGAATTTTAGGAGACAATATTCTAAGCACTACTCTCTGGACTCCGGAAATCCTAAGCGATTTCCCAGTGCCTCTTCCATTTATTTTTATTTCACATGGATTTAGTTCATTTGCAGTTAGCTATGCTCCTCTTGCAAACGAACTTGCAAAAAAAGGATATGCTGTTGCAGCGTTGAATCATGTCGGGGACAGATTAGTAATAGAGTCAATTGCGCAGGAATTTAATTTAAATATCCCAAAACCAATTCCATTTGATAGAGCCCTATCATATTTTAAGCAGTCTTTTGAAGCAATTCAGGAATTTCCTGGAAGTGAAAACCAATCACCATTGGAATTTGCTTTAACTCTTCTTAATCAAGGATTTAATGGAGTGCTTGCGCCTGAAATAAACGAGTTTATTGAAGAAAGGATTTCATACCGCCTTGGAGAAGCAAATTCTGCATTTAAAGGATTGGAAAATCTTGCTAAGTATGATTCAAGATTAAAGGGCACGATTGATCTTTCCAAATTAGGGCTTTTAGGGCACTCTCTTGGAGGATATACTGTTGCAGGAATGTCAGGTGCATGTGAAGATAGAAAGCAATTTGATTTTTCAAAATATTCTCCTTTATGCACAGTTTTACAAGCCCCTGCATGCGGAATTTATCCTATTGATTCAATGAATTGCATAAATAATCCAATACTCTGGATGGTTGGAGAAAAGGATAAAGATTCATTTAATCTTGTTCCCAAAAGATTATTTGAAGAAATGCCATTAAGCCCCCAGTATTTTTTAAGAATGGCTGATGCAGGACATTTAATCTTTGATGAACTTGGATGTTTGTTTGGTGCAGGAGAGGTAATTCCTAGAGAAGTTATTGATTGGTTTTCTAATCAAATTTCTTCATCACTCTGCTTAGGAGATGTTTTTAGAATTGATTCAGAAAGATATGCTGCTGAATGCGCAAACTATAAAGAAAAACAGTCTGCAATTAAAAAGTATATCTGCAATTTTTTTGATGCTTATATTAAAGGGGATGAAATTGCAAGAAGTGCTTTATTAGAACCCCCTTCAGGAAGAATAAGAGATTATTTTGTAAAATAGCTAAATTTTTTCTCCGCACGAAGTGCAGAATTTATCTTCTGCTGAAATTGGATTTGCGCATTTTGCGCATTTTGTAGGGCGAACTTTTATCTCTACTTTTGTTCCGCAGTCAGGACAGAATTTTTCAATTCCCTCAAGAATTCTTCCGCATTCTTTATTGGCGCATTTTATAACTTCTTTTTTTCTCTCTATAACTGTTTTATATCCAGGCCTTCCTGAAACAATTTTTGAAAATGCATCTGCTATTACTTCTGGACTTTGATAGCCCCTCAAATCTCTGTTGCTTGTCATTTTCCTCTTTTAATATTTACATATGCAATATGAAAAGGGTTTTTTAAATTTGACTATTGCAGACAAAATAATACTCCATCATAGTTAAATTATTAAATAGGCTGTTTTTAATTAAACTATAAATCGGGTGAAAAAATAATGGATTTTTTTGAAGATGATAGTCCGTCAAAACTTAAAATGGCAGTTATAGCCGGTGCTTCTGAAGCTCTTAAATTAAGAGCCGGCGGAAAAAAAGCAAATGACGAAGAGATAATACGCGAAATTGCATCTAAAGTCAGCTCTATTGTAAGAAATCTTGACTGAAAGGTTTTTAAACTTTGCAAAACTCGGTTTAATATGGAAAATAATTGTTTAAGCGTGAATATTTTAGTAAGAGAAGAAAATCAGGGCAGTTCAAGGGTTTTTGTAGTAAATAATGAAGAAACAGGAATTGCAGATTTTGGGGATACTTTAGATAAAGCAATAGAAAACTTCAGGAAATCTTTAAAGCTATACTTAGAAGCATTTCCAGAAAAGAGAAATTTGCTTATTGAAGAAGAAAAAGAGCCTATTCTTGTATCGAGGATATTTCTTTAAAATCGCTTTTCAAATTCCTCTTTGTCAATATCAAGCTGTCTTAATACATTATTATATATCCATATAGCAATTTCATCTCTATGTATGGGAACATTTGTTGATTTTTTATTTTTCGGATTTTCAAATATTATTCCATGAGCATTTTTTCTAATTTCTATGCACCCGTATTCTCTTAACGCTTTTACAAAATTTCTAACTTTTAGGTTTCTTCTATTCAATTTATTCCCCCTTATTTTTATTATTTTAATTAACGATTATTCTTTATAAATATTCTCTGTTGTTTGGTGATAGTAATCTCTTATTTAATTTTCAAAACAACAAGTTTTATAAGTTTATTAAAAGATGTTTTTATAATGCGGGAGTGTCAGAGTGGTCAAATGAGACGGACTTAAGATCCGTTGGCTTAGTGCCTTCGAAGGTTCGAACCCTTCCTTCCGCATTATAAGGGGAACCAAGGTTCACCCTTATCAACCCCTCCTTAAAATCTTCCTTATCAAAATTAAAATTATTCTTATCAACTCCTATTTTAAAATAAGGACGGACGCTATCTTGTTCCCCAGCGTGTGTCTTTGAATGTGAATAAAGCAATAAATAAAAGCCAGTAAATTAAGAATACCTGCACAAAAGAATATGCAATGCTATATGGGAAATGCTCTGGTTTATTAAAAAGTACATAAAGAGAATGAATTGTGCCCATAAATAATATCATAGGGATAACATAAAGAAAATAAAGCGGAACCATAAGCAAAGAGACTATAAGCATAATTCTTGCAGCTAAGCTGAAAAAAGTTATGAAAGTCGTAAATGCAACCTCAAAACTAAGTGGCTTGTTTTTTTTCATAAACTTGCTGACTAAATAAGTTTCTCTTATCCAGGATTTTTTCCATCGAATTTGCTGTTTTATTAGCCCTTTCCAAGTTTCTGGAACAGCAGTATATCCTCTTGCTGATTTGACAAACTTAATTTCATATCCATTCTTTAAAATTAATGTGGTTAAATGTCTGTCATCGCCAAAAGTACAGGCTTTGCCTAAAAAATGCTGATTTTTATATTTGTTTATAAATCCTAAAACAATCTCTTTTCTATAAGCAGATATTGGCCCTGAACAGCAGACAATGCATCCAAAAGTTCCTTGACTCTGTCTTTCGAAATTAAATGCATTCCAGTATCTTGCTGCCTGCATTTTTGTAAGAAAATTAGTATTTCTGTTAAGAGCTTCTAATTGCCCGGTTGTTGCCCCGACTTTTTTATCAGAAAATGGTTTAATTAATTCAAGAATTGCCTTTTTTTCAAGTATCGTGTCAGAATCAACAGTCATAAGTATTTCTCCTTTGGCTTTTTCAAAAGCAAGGCATTGAGCATATCTCTTGCCCATATTTTTTTCATACCTTATCAGCTGGAATTTTATTTGCGACTGCAATTTTTTCATTGCATTATAGCAATCTTTTGATGTTGAACCGTCATCAACTACAATTATCTCTTTATCCCCATAACAGGCATTTATGCTTTTAATTGTCCTTATCAGCAGTTCTGGTTTTTCATTATAATATGGCACAACAACACTGACTTTTCCAGAATAATTTCCATAAGTTTTATCATTATATCCGAAAATAAAGATATAGCGATACCACAAATAGAGAATTGCAACGAAAGTATATGCAAGAATGTATATTTCAAATAAGTTCATTTTAGTAATGCGGACCACTGACAATAGCAATCATTCTCGCGCCATTGCCATTTAGCTTAGATTCTAACTCTGCATTTTCTTGTAGCAGTATATTAATCTGGTTTTCTAATTCTGAAATATACATGTCTATATTTTCAGATTTATTCGGATCATTTTTTAGTGTATTTAATATGTTGCTGAGCTCATGAAGCTTGTCATTATTTTCTTTTATTTGATTTGATAAATTGGGGTTATTATCCGATGAAAAATATTCTGCAGAAACCAATCCTGCTATAACAGAAGTCATAACAAAAAGAATCATTAAAATAAACAGGTTTCTAATTATTACAGATTTGCCAGAATTCCCTTTATTTTTTAGATTAATCAATATTACAAAAGAAACCATTAAGATATCTGCGATTAAAAGTCCAAAGTTTATTAACTGCACAGTTATATTTTCTATTGCCATTTTAATCTTCCCAAAATTAGGTTTCTGAGGTGAACCATCACCTTAGATTTGAATGTTCTTTGTAGGCTTATAAAGATTATTATTGTTCGGTGGGGAATATTATTTTGTTACTGATTGGTAAAATAAATCTGCTAATTGATTGCACTTCTTTTTTCATTTAATACATGGTTATTTTATTTTTCTAACATCCCATCCTTTTTCCTTACTTTACATCTTTTAATTTCAGATTTCTTTTTTCATTAACTTACTTTCCTTATTAATATAAATTAAATTCCTGAAAACCAATATGCAAACGGATAAGAGATTTGAAAAATAAAACAGGTGAGCGAAGCGAGCCAAATTATCAGGCACGCCCCGCAGGGCGCGCCAATTGACAATCGTGCGCTTCGCGCAAAGCAAAACAATTAAAACCCCTGTTTCTATTATTCCTATATAAATGAGGGCAGATGGATAATTTATTTGTTTCAGGCATAAACTTTTTTCAGAGCATAAGCAATTTTATAGAGCCAGTATTTCCAAAAGTCTATCAGGCATATTTTTTATTTCTCGCGCTTGTTCTTCTTTACATAATTTTTATCTGGAGATTTTATAAATTTCTGGCTAAAAGAGATTTATTAGAGTTGAACCTCGCGCAGTATAATTCTTCAGAGCATCCTGTTGAAACCAAAGTTTTTGCGCTTATTCTTTTTGTTATAGAATACATAATTATTCTTCCAATAGTTGTGTTCTTCTGGTTTTTTGTAATGGCAGTGCTTTTGCTCATTCTTGCAAAAGCACATACAATTTCAAATATAATTCTTGTTTCAGCAATTTTTATTGGTGCAGTAAGAATCATGGCTTATTACAGGCAGGACTTGGCTAAAGAAATTGCAAAGCTCATCCCCTTGAATATTCTCGCAATTGCAATGATGACTCCTGGATTTTTCAGTGTTGAGGACATACTTGCAAACATAAAGGAGATTCCATCACTCATACCTTATATTTTTGTCTATCTTGGGGCAATCATTGCACTGGAATTTATTTTAAGAATGTTTTTCATTATTTTCCACTCAGACGAGCCAGTGAAGAAGAAAAGAGGATAGATAATTTTTATTTTGCTAACATCTCTTAAATTTCCATTATTAACCTCTTTTACTTTCCTTTTTATTTTGCATATCACTCTCTATGCCTTCCACACAACCTTTATTAATAATCTTATTTTCATATTAAAATGAAACAGCCGATTATTGACTGCCTGTCAAAATTATTGAAGTTGAAAAAAGAGGAAGTTGAAAAATTTGTTGAAATACCTCCAAATACAGAAATGGGAGATTATGCTTTTCCGTGCTTTGTTCTTTCCAAGACACTCAGAAAACCGCCTGTTGAAATTGCAACAGAGTTTGCGAGAGAGCTTTCAAAATTAAAGATTAAGGGTGTTGAACGAATTGAATGCAACGGCGCATACCTCAATTTTTTTATTGATAAAAAAGAGTTTATTAAAGAAATAATTGCAAGGGCAGTTGATGATAATTTTGGAAAGGGCAGTGAAAAAAGAAAAATACTTTTAGAGCATACAAGCATAAATCCAAATGCCTCGCCTCATGTCGGCAGGGCGCGCAATTCCATTATCGGAGACTCAATTGCGCGCACTCTAAGATTTCTAGGAAACAAAGTTGAAACTCATTATTATGTCAATGATGTAAGCAAGCAGGTTGCAATTCTTGCAATGAATTTTTCTCCAAAAGACAGATTCGAGAATATGCTTGAGAAATATGTAAAGGCATCAAAGCAAATTGCAGATAACCCTAAACTTGAAAAAAAAGTTTTTGAGATGCTTGAAAAATTCGAGAATAATGACAAGAAAACAGTTGAAAAATTCCATAGAATTGTCAAAATATGCATTGACGGGCAGAAAGAGATTTTTAATAAATTTGGAATTGCATTTGATTATTTTGACTACGAGTCAATGTATTCTGGAAAAAAGTCAGAAGATGTTTTAAAAAAGCTTGAAAAAACCAGCAAGTTGTTCAAAGATGATGAAGGAAGAATTGTTTTAAACCAAAAAGGCACGCCTGTTGAAAGAAAAATGAAAGCACCTTTTTTTGTTCTTGCGCGAAGCAACAGGACAGGACTTTATGGACTAAGAGATATTGCATACACGCTTGAAAAAATGAAAAAAGGAGAGAATATAATTATTCTTGGCGAAGACCAGAAACTTTATTTTGAGCAGATAAGCGAAGCATTGAAGATTCTTGGAAGCGGCTCTCCAAAAGTCGTGCATTATTCGTTTGTACTTATAAATGAAGATGGTGAAAAAAGGAAAATGTCAACACGAAAAGGTGAATTGGTATTGCTTGAAGAATTTTTAAAAGAAGCTGAACAAAAAGCAGAAAAAGAAATAAAAAAGAGAAAGACAAAGGGCGATGCTCTGAAAATTGCAGTAGGTGCAATAAAATATGCAATGCTTAAAAATGACAATAATAAGAATATAGTTTTTTCATGGGAGCAGAGTTTGAGTTTTGAGGGAGATTCTGGACCTTATCTTCAGTACAGCTATGCAAGAGCTTCGAGCATACTTAAAAATGTGAAAAAAAATACAAAACACTTTGACATTCCCGCGCCAAATGAACAGGAAATTGCGCTTGCAAAAAAAATAAATGAGTTCCCTGAAATTGTGCAAAAAGCAGGAGAAACACTAAATCCAAGTATAATTGCAAATTATTCCTTCCAGTTAGCGCAGACATTTAACGAGTTTTATCATTCTTGCAAAGTTGTTGGATGTGAATATGAAATGTTCCGCGCGCACTTAGTGCGCGCTTTTCAAAATACAATTAAAAAATCGCTTTATCTTCTTGGAATTGAAGTAATGGAAGAGATGTAGAAAGCTTTAAGGAAGAACACAAAAATTAGACTAATAACTTTTATCCCTACAAAATCAGCAAGTTTGTAAAAATGTAGGTATAACTTTTAAATATCTGAATTGCAAAGCAAAAGCTTTTGGGTTCCCGAAACCTTTAAAAACTATAGTTACTATAGGCATTATAGGTATAAACGGAAAGATGGAAACAACAACAATTCAACTAACTAAAGAAACAAGAGATAAACTATGTTCTTTTGGAATAAAAGGAGAAAGTTATGATGAAATTCTTAGAAGGATTTATTCTCTGGCTGTTAAAGAACAACTAAGAAATTTTCTGATGTCATCAGAAGGAACTATTTCTATAGAAGAAGCAAGAAAAGAGTTAAATAAAAAATGGCCAAGGTTGAAATAATCCCTTCTTTATTTGAAGAAATTCAGAAGAAATTTAAAGGAGAGGCGCACGAGATTATTGATTTAATGGAAACTTTGGAAGCTAATCCCCATAAAGGCAAACTTTTAGGTTATGTCGGAGGGATTGTAATTAAAGAATTAAAGTATAAAAATTTTAGATTTTATTTTGTTACAGACGGCTATAAATTAAAGTTTTTTGATGAAGAAAATTTAATGAATATACTAATAAAATTTGTAAGAATGTCTGATAAAAAACATCAGCAACAAACTATTAATGAAATTAAAAAGATATTAGTCAATTTTGGTTTTAGAGGATTTGAAAATTAGAAAAGCGCCCGAAACCTTTAAAAACGCGCGAGAAATGATATTTTCAGACAGCCATAATAAGCATGTTCTACCTGTTCCCATCAGAACACAGAAGTCAAGTTGCTTATGTTCCTGGTGTTAGTTTCGCAAGAAGTAAACCCAGGAAGCTGTCACCTTAAAAAAGATAGATAATTAATGCAAGATCATTCTGCAAATCTGCTAACATTTGACATAGTGGAATTTAAATAAAATAAAAATACTAAAACTTCTTGAACTTTGAAGTTAACTCTAGCAAATCTCTCTGCCCGAGAAAAACAGACCTGCAGCAGTATCTTTCCAAGCCAAAACTATCAAGCACTTTTCCAGGATCTTCACCTGCTTCAACACGCTTTTTGAAATCTTCCCACAAGTGGGCAACTGGCTTTCCACAGCTTAGGCAACGAATTGGAATTATCATAATTTAAACACAAATAGGTTGTTTAAAAAGCTTTGGTAGCCAAAGCTTTTTGTGTTATCCCGAAACTATTTCATAAGGCTGTTCTAAACAGGGATATGAAATTGACACAAGCGAAGCTTACAGAGACACTTAGAAAGTTAGCTGATGGTAAGACAGTTTATCAGG
>Ga0208375_1001235_pt1 | contig 30142 bp, 35 predicted proteins | sample RifOxyD1_FD_184038 | JGI IMG/M metagenome (GOLD analysis project Ga0208375, IMG submission 184038) | Soil microbial communities from Rifle, Colorado - Rifle Oxygen_injection D1 (SPAdes) | ecosystem: Environmental > Terrestrial > Deep subsurface > Rock core/Sediment | place: Rifle, Colorado...
TGATGCTTTTGGCACAGACATTTAAAACCATCGACGACATTGCAAGCGCAAACGAGGAGGAGCTCACCGCAATAAACGGCATCGGGCCTATTGTGGCAAAGTGTATTGTTGATTGGTTCGGTGATAAAGAAAATAAAGAATTGTTGAAGCGGCTCAAAAAAATCCTTGCAATTAAAAATTCAGACTTTTCCACGAGGTCGAACCTCGTGGAACGGCCGTTGGCGGGTAAGGTGTTCGTGCTCACCGGCGGGATGGAGTCCATGAGCCGCGACGAGGCCAAAGAAAAGCTGCGTTCGCTCGGCGCCTCGGTCTCGGGCAGTGTCTCCAAAAACACCGACTATGTGGTGGCGGGCTCCGACGCGGGCTCCAAGCTCGACAAAGCCCGTGAGTTGGGCGTTGAAATCCTTACAGAGCAACAATTTTTAGACTTGACAAAATCTCGGTCTTTGTTATAGATTGTTGGAGGTTGTTATGGCGGCGGACCAAAGGTTCGTTGTTGGCGGCGACCAGGCTATTCGGATTGCGCGAGCTTCCGCTGAGCTGAATCGTCAGTTGTTTCTGCAGTCGAATGGTTGCAAGCTCGACCCCGAAAAAGTCATCGCGACTTTTCAAGGAATGACTGAAGGCAAGCTTACGCCTTTCGGCGGCGGCCTGCGCGGACGTTTTATCCGCACGATGCCAATCCTGATCGGCGGCGTGCCGAAGCTCGACCTCGTCGAGCAAGTCAAAGCGGTCCGTGAACTCGGCTCCTACGCCGAAAGCATGATCCGCCACGACAAGTTCGAAACGCTTTCACCGAGCCCCCGCTCACGCCGGATCTGCTCAACGAGCAGCGTCTGGCTGACTGGAGCGGAGTCAACTTCAACGGTTGGGCTATCGGTCTCAACCACGTCTCGACCGGGCCGCACGTGGCGATCCAGTACAAGGACCAGCCGAAAGGCGAAGTCTTGTGGGTCGCGTCCAAACCGACTCCGGACTCGAACGGCAACCCGAGCGTATTCAACGTCGAACGCGAGGACGACGGCGGGTCGTGGCTCTTCTACGCCTGGGCCTATCCCGCCTATCAGTGGCCTCTCGGCAACCGCTTGTTGTTCCGTCTCCGCAACTCTCTTCATTTCTCTCTCGTCTGGCTTGCGGCTTCGGGGGAGTTTTGTTTTTGCAATTGCCCCGCCCAGCCACCGAGCATCTTTCCTACCTCATCTATTTTTGTTGAAAGTACAATATATTTTTTATCCCGCAGCGACCTTGTCTCCCACAACAGCATCAGCAACACTTTGAGCGTGTCGAGTTTGCGTATCGCAAGAGACACAAAATGCAGCTTCCTTTCCCTTGGTGAGAATGCGGCGCCCGCTACGGCCTCAACGGTTTCAATAAACAAAATATCCTCCGACTCCTAAAAGAAGTAGTTTGTAGCTTCAAAACTTGGTCATCCGATGACCAAGTTTTAGACAAAGGTCTGCCGCTCGGCAACCTCACGAGCCAGCTTTTGGTGAACATTTACATGAACGAATTTGATCAGTTTGTGAAGCACACACTAAAAACCAAACACTACATCCGCTATGCCGACGACTTTGTACTCTTCTCGCACAACAAAACCGAGTCAGAGAAAAGACTACGATATATCGTAGTCTTTTTGCGCGATGAACTAAAGTTGGAATTACATCCCAACAAAGTTTCAATTACCACCGTTGCTTCTGGCGTTGATTTCCTCGGCTGGGTGCACTTTCCCGATCATAGGGTGTTGCGCACCAGTTCTAAGCGGCGTATGTTACGGAGGGCGCGAGAGCAAAAGGGCAATGAAAATACCAAACAGTCATATTTAGGGCTACTTACACACGGCAATACACAAAAGTTGAGGGCTAAGGTACTATAAGCTCATGCTGTCGCGAGAAGAAGTTTTAAACTTGGCCTCATTGGCCCGGCTCAAACTTGGGGAGGACGAGGTGGAGAGTCTGCAAAAAGACATTTCTAATATTTTGGAGTATGTGGGGCAAGTGTCCACTGTTTCTGTGAAAAGTGAGCAAGGTCCGACCTTGCTCAAAAACGTGATGCGCGAGGACCTGCCTGTCGGCGAGGCAGGTGCGCCCGCAGCCACGCTCGGCACGCGAGAAGATCTGCTCAAAGCGTTTCCGAAGCAGGAAAAAGGGTACAACGTCGTGCGCAAAATAATTCAGAAGGACGAATAACACTACGATATATCGTAGTCTTTTTATGGCAAACCTAAATCAACTGACAATTACTGAAGCGTCTAAAAAACTCGCCGCAGGCGAAATTACTTCGGTGCAGTTGACCGAGGCATGCCTTGCGGAGATAGAAAAGAAGAATCCATCGCTCAACGCCTATTTAGAGGTGTTTGCAGACGCGCTCGAGCAGGCGCGCCTCGCAGACGAGAGGCGCGCCCTGAGCTTGTCGAAGGGCTTGGAAATATCACCACTCCTTGGCATTCCGCTCGCAATAAAAGACAATATTTTGATAGAAGGCCGCACGGCGAGTGCGGCGTCTAAAATACTCGAGAATTACGTTGCGACCTACGACGCGACGGTAATAAAAAAATTAAAAGAGGCCGGAGCGGTGTTCCTCGGCCGCACCAACATGGACGAGTTTGCGCTCGGCGGTTCTACGGAAAACTCAGCATATGGCCCTACTAAAAACCCTTACGACGATTCCCGTGTAGCGGGAGGCACCTCAGGCGGTTCTGCCGCCGCCGTGGCCACACATATGGCTCTAGGGGCACTGGGAAGTGACACTGGCGGCTCGGTGCGCAACCCGGCGAGCTTTTGCGGCGTGGTTGGTTTGAAGCCTACCTACGGCGCGGTTTCGCGTTCCGGACTTATTGCCGCAGTATCATCGTTCGACCAAATCGGCCCGATTACAAAAACGGTGGAAGATGCGGAGCTTATATTTAATACAATTCGCGGGCAAGACCCGCTGGATAGTACCTCCACAGAAAATCCGAAATCCGAAATCCGAAATCCGAAAAAAAAGATAGGGGTGCCGCGCACGCTTTTGGAAAAAGGCGTTGAACCGGACGTGCTTGCGTGTTTTGAAAGTTCGCTCGAAAAACTAAAAGGACAAGGCTGTGAAGTTGTCGATATTGCGCTGCCCTCGCTCGACTATGCACTTTCCGCGTATTACATCATCAATTTTGCCGAGGTGTCGACCAACCTGTCGCGCTTCGACGGAGTGAGATATGGGCTCTCACTCAAGGGCGAAAGTCTTTTCGACGACTATGCATCTTCGCGCGAAGCGGGGTTTGGTTCTGAAACTCGCCGCCGTATTGTACTCGGCACGTATGTGCTCTCCGCCGGTTACTACGATGCATATTATGGAAAGGCTGTGGCGGCCCGCGAACAGTTGCGAAGAGAGTATATAAAAGCGTTTGAGTCGGTTGATTTTATAGCTACTCCAACCATGCCTGACGCTGCTTTAGTAATAGGAGAAAAATCAGACCCTCTCTCGCTGTATCTTATAGACATCTTTACGGTCACGGCCAACTTGACCGGCAACCCGGCAATTTCTATACCAATGGGCACCGTTGAAAAGGAGGGCAAGCAACTCCCTGTCGGCCTCCAACTCACCGCCGCGCATGGGGACGAAGCGGCGCTCTTTGCGGCGGGGAAGTTGCTATACTAAAGAGCAATGCAGACTCATGTCGACTATCTCAACCTCGAGTACATCCTTTTGCGCGCGTATGACCTTATCGCGCACTTCCGTTTTGTAGTGGACGGCTCGCCGACGTGGTTTCCTGCATTGGTGACCTATATTGTTGTCATCGGCATGGCCGCGGCACTCCTGATGCTCATATTGTCGGTATATGCGCAGATACGCCTCTTGCAGGTAGAGCATGCGGGCTTCCACGCGCTCGAGCAGCGCGCGCAGGAACATCACGACGAAGAGGTGGAGTCGACGGGCAAGAACGAGCGCTGGGAACACATCGTTGCTCTCGCAAGTTCGGCCAACCAAAGCGACTGGCGCCGCGCGATACTCGAAGCCGACATCATGCTCGGCGATGTGCTGACGCAGGCGGGCTACGTCGGCACAAGCGTAGGCGAGCAACTAAAAATCACCAACCCTCTGCAGGTGACGACCGTGCGCCTCGCGTGGGACGCGCACATGGTGCGCAACAAAATCGCGCACAGCGGCGAGAGTCTGCAGCTTGAGGTGCGCGACGTGCAGACTACAATAAACAACTACAAACGCGTATTTGAAGAATTTGGCGCGATTTAAATGTTTCTCCCCGAAGTAACTTTTGAAGTCACTCCTGCTGAATTAGAAGCAGAACTCTTTTATAGTTTTTCGCGACCCCAGAGGCATCGCTGGCACGATTTTCTTTATCGCACGTACCCGGAACTATATGAGGGGCCGCATCTTGTGTGGAGATTGAGCGAGGTGATGGACCCGGCCGTACTGCAGTGCCACCCAAAGCTGGCGGAACTCATCCGGCCGATCAAGTGGGGGTACAACTCTTTCAAGGATATTACGATAGACGGTGTCGAAATGGTGCAGTATTTTGCACAGGTATATAAAAACTGCATTAGTGCGGGGTATCCGTTTGAACAGACAATGCAAAAGCTTTGGGAGGAAGCACAAAAACACAAAGACGCACTAGAGCGATTTTAGTCTACCGCGCGACCTTAAGTTGCTCTATTGAACCCAAGATTTTTCTCCGAAGGTCGGTGCCGTTGCGGACTTTCACCCTGAGGGTGCCATAATGGACGGAGGAATTGGCATATTGTTTCTTCGGCACTGTCTTAATAAGACTTGTCTTGGTAAATTGAGACAAAGGAACATCTATTACTTTGCTCCAGTAATGTTCCACTTCTTTTACTCTATGTGAGTGTCCTTCGTTTATACTCACACGCAAGATCAGCCGACTTTTTTCAATGGAATATGACTCAGCGAGCCAACGTATAAAAAATAAAATCATTTTTGGATCAGAGTTAGTAAATCCAACCTCCTCGCCGCTGTGTTTGTATCCCTCGCTCCAATAAAGTGCTAGTCCGGCGATAAAACGATCCCTGTGCGTAAGCTGGCCCACCTCTTTCTTTCCTGCAAGAGTGAGTTCCTTTACCTTTAAAATACGGACCCGCCGCTTACCCTCCGCGGCTTTTAGCAGTGCAGCAAGGCTTTTTATACTACTTCGGGCGTATAGTTCTTTTTGTTGCAATTTCGATAGTTGTATATCTCTACACCAGTGACTTACGGTGCTCTTGTTGGCTCCAAGTTTCCGCACTATTTCATTAAGACTCAGCCCCCTTTTCCTCAGCAGGAGTGCCTTTTCTTTTGTTACGGTATAAGCCATACTAAGTAATTGTACCACCTGTTTATAGGTAGTTGTTCGGCAACTGTTGATAGAAGACTTGCGCGGAGTCGCTTTGGTACGTATACTGGAGTGACAGCGGGGTGGAGCAGTAGTAGCTCGTCAGGCTCAATTGGGCTCACTTAGCAGAAACGCTTAGTGGATATTCTGTCAAATTCGGTGAAATCTTCCCAACTTTATGGGGTGACAATACCGAGCCAAGCCCCTTTTTGGGGAAGGTGTAGAGACTAGACGGCAGATTCCCGACTTTTGTACACAGTGCAAAAAGGGAGAAGGTATAGTCCAGACCACAAATCTATTTTGGAGCGGCGAAAGCCGTAGTGGTATGCATAACCTGAAGGTCGCAGGTGCAATTCCTGCCCCCGCAACAAGCGAAAGCGAAGCCCGGCCTTGTGCCGGGTTTTCGCGTGCTTGTTGACGGGGGAGGGACGTACTTGAGTACGTCCTGTCAGAAATTGCACGGCGGAACGTTGCCCTGCAATTGCAGGGCCGTGAGCCGGGGCTGCAGGCGGATTTGCCCGTCGGCAAATCCGACCGAAAGCCAATTCCAAAAATCTAGTATACAATAGCCAACAACACGATATGAAGCACCTGCCATTTCTAATAGGGGAGTCGTTGCAGTTTGGATGGCACACCATGCGCGCGCATAGCGCGCTGGTGTTCCGGGTGGTGCTCACCCTGCTTGCGCTCGAGGTCGCGCGCGCCATCGTGCAAAAAGTGTTGGAGGGCACGGCGCTCGGGCTGCTTGCCACGCTGGTGCTTGTCGCGGCCACGGCAGTGCTCGGCATAGGCGCGACGCGCATCGCCTTGCGGCTTGCACAAGGGCACAGTGCGCACTACGCGGACATCGTACCGCCCATGCGCCTGCTCTGGCCCTACATCGCCGCATCACTCTTGGCGGGGCTTGCGGTTATCGGCGGGCTTATCCTGCTTATCCTCCCCGGCATCTTTGTGGCGGTGCGGCTCTCGATGGTGCGGTTCGAAGTTATTGACGGTGCGGGGATTAAAGAAAGTTTGCACAAAAGCTGGGCGCTCACCGCGGGCCACTTTTGGTGGCTCTTTCTTTTTATATTGCTGCTGATAGTACTCAACATTTTGGGCGCGCTCGCGTTTATGGTCGGACTCCTCATTTCCATCCCCGTCACAATGCTCGCCTACGCGCACGTATATCAAAAATTGAAAAAGGGCGTTTAAAATGTTACTTTGAGCAGACGCCGGGGTAGCTCAGTTGGTAAGAGCACAACATTCATAACGTTGAGGTCGTGGGTTCAACTCCCACCCCCGGCACTAACAGTTTTTTAAACCACAAGTGCGCGAGCGGCGACTTTTAACTTGTATTTGAAGCGTAAAAAAGATATATTCGATAGGTTCAAGTCTAAACATATGGGGGCGTAGCTCAACCCGGTGGAGCAATTCCTTGTCACGGAAGAGGTTGCGGGTTCAAATCCCGTCGCTCCCGCCCATAAGGTTTATTCGTATTTTTTCTCAACCTATTTGCGGGACTTTTTCCACCGACCAGGCACTCACTACAACGGTTTTGACCGCGCGCGCAAACCGGAGCGCGGGCGCGCCGATGGTCTCAAATGTTGGCAGACGCAGGGTAATTGCAGGCAAGGCTTCGGCGGCGTAGCGGCGGGCAAGGTAGGCGAGGAGTGCAAGATGCGGGAGCGAGATTGCCGCAAAAAATAGCCCATAGCGCAAAGTGGGGGCTATGAGCGCGTAGAGCAATACGGCGGCGATTTGGGGTAGAAAAAGCTCAACAAGGTCGCGTTTTGAGAGTGTAGTTTGCGCGCCTTCGGCGTGTTCTTGCGATAGCCGGACTAGGAGCGCCGCCATGCGCAAAAGCGCAAATACGGTTGCGGCCATGATTATAAGCAGGAGGAAGCGGTGTCCCGAGCGCAGGGCAAAGGTGGCGGTCAAGAACTGCGCCAAGGCGACTGCCCCTCCTACTGGTAGCAGTAGCTCAAATCGGTGCGACGCCCAAGCTTCGCGGAGCCACTGCCAGGGGGTTGTCTCGGTCTCGCTCATACGTTGTGTGAACTGTACATACATGAGTATGAAGACGGCGTGTGATTGAAAATATTGCAAAAATACGATACCCTGCGAGAGTTCTTTACAAGCTAGAATAAGTAATAAGCCGAAGTAGCTCAGATGGTAGAGCAACTCCATGGTGGGACGCAGTCCCTGCCCACCCGAGCGGCAACGCTCGGGTGAATCCCGAATTACGGTCAATAGCCGGCACCGGCCAAGACCGTGGCGTTTTAGAACGCCCGAACGACTGACAAGGGCTCGCCTCGCGCGAGAAGATACAGTCTAGCCCTCTTTGTAGTGTTAAAAGAAAAAGAGGTGTAAGCGAAGGAGTAGGTCGCCGGTTCGATTCCGGCCTTCGGCTCAAAGTTTTGAAGTTATCAACATACGACCATACACAGGTTTGTTTGCAGGTCGTTAGTTCTTGGTATAATAGGTATACGCCTATGCCGAAAAAAGCTAGATCAAAGTGTTTGTCATGCGGCAGTGAACCTGCCCGGGCAGGTTACAAATACTGTAGCAATGCTTGTCAGCACGAGTATCAGTACAAGTTATATCTAGAGAAGTGGAAATCGGGGAAGGTGAGTGGATTGCAAAGTATTGGAATAGTATCTCCTTCGGTCAAGCGGTATCTTCGGCAAAAGTTTGGAAACAAGTGCTTTTTGTGCGGGTGGTCTAAAATAAATAAAAAAACCGGCAAGGTTCCGCTAGTTGCCGACCATATTGATGGAAATTGGCAGAACAACACAGAAAAGAATCTCCGGCTGATTTGTCCGAACTGTGATTCTTTAAGCCCAACCTATGGAGCTTTAAACAAAGGAAAGGGCAGAACGCATCGCTATAAAAACCCTTAAAAACCGCATAATTTATGCTATAGTAGGCGCCATCCGCCGCCTTAGCTCAGTTGGTAGAGCGTCACATTCGTAACGTGAAGGTCCCCAGTTCAATCCTGGGAGGCGGCTCCAAATGGAAAAGGAACAGATTGCCGAAAGAATAAAAGAGATAGAGGCGGCCATGGGAGCCGCAGATTTTTGGAGCGACCCGCAAAGAGCCCAAGCGCTTATAAAAGAACTGCAGGATTTGAAGGCGGAGGCAGAAGGGGGGAGCGCGTACGATCGCGGTGGGGCGATAGTGGGGTTGGTGGCGGGCGCCGGGGGCGACGACGCCGAGGATTTTGCGCGGATGTTATTTGAAATGTACCGGAAGTATTTTGAAAAGAGAGGGTGGAGCGCCCGCATCTTGCACGAAAACCAAAACGACCATGGCGGCTACCGTAATATGTCGCTCGAGGTGAACGCCAAAGGGGTGTACGGAATTTTAAAAAACGAGTACGGCGTGCACCGGCTGGTGCGCATCTCACCGTTTAATGCCTCGCAAAAGCGCCACACCTCATTTGTGTTGGTGGAGGTCTTGCCCATCATCGACAAAGTTGCAACCATCGAGCTCGACGAAAAAGATTTGGAGATTACGATGGCGCGCAGCAGCGGCCCCGGTGGACAAAACGTCAACAAGCGCGAGACCGCCGTGCGCATCGTGCACACGCCGACCAACGTCAGCGCACACGTTGATGGCGAGCGCACGCAGGGTGCCAACAAAGAAAAGGCGCTCGCGATTATAAAGGCCAAGCTACTGCGGCTCCTTGAACAAGAGCGCAAAGAAAAGATATCCGACCTGTCGGTCGCGGCGGGCAAAATCGAGTGGGGGAGCCAGATCCGCTCCTATGTGCTCCACCCGTACAAGCTGGTCAAAGATCACCGCAGTGGGGTAGAGGTCCGCGACGCCGAGGGCGTGCTCGACGGCAACCTGGAGCCGTTTTTGGAAAAAGCGGAATAAGGTATAATAAAAGGCGTCCCTCAATGATCTACTACGACCGCGTAAGCAAAATTTACGCTGATAACTCTATTGCACTCGAAGACGTTTCCTTCTCGGTAGAGCCCGGGGAGTTTGTTTCTGTCGTGGGGCACTCCGGCGCCGGCAAAACCACGCTGGTCAAGATGCTCCTGGCGGAAGAGCGGCCGACCACCGGCTCGGTTTTTTTTGAGTCCATCAACGTCCACGAAATACCTTTAAATAAAATGGGCGACCTGCGCCGCAAAATAGGGACCGTCTTCCAGGACTTCCGGCTCCTCCCCAATAAAACCGCGTACGAAAACATCGCCTTTGCGATGGAGGCGGCTGGCCGCGCGGAAGAGGAGATACGCTCCGATGTGCCGCACGTGCTCGAGCTGGTGGACCTCGGCGACAAAATAAACAACTTCCCCGACGAACTCTCGGGCGGCGAGCAGCAGCGCGTGGCTATAGCCCGTGCGATAGTCAACCAGCCCGATGTCATAGTGGCCGACGAGCCGACTGGCAACCTCGACCCGGTCAACACGTTCGAGGTCGTGCAGATTTTGAAAAAAATCAATGACTTAGGCACCACCATAATTTTGACCACGCACAACAAGGGCGTGATAGACAGTCTAAAAAAGCGCGTCATAACGATGGATAGGGGCAAAGTCATCCGCGACGACAAAGAAGGAAAGTATATACTGTAACTATGAAATGGCTCACGACAAAAAGGATACTGCGCGCGGGGGTGCTCGACTTCTCCCGCAATGCTTTTGTCTCATTTGCTTCCATCCTTGTGATGACAGTGACACTCTTTACCGTCGGGGTGACACTCTTTGCCGGCGTGATACTGAACTCCGCTTTAATTGAGCTGCGCGACAAGGCCGACGTCAACGTCTACTTCACCACTAACGCGCCCGAGGAGCAGATTTTGCAGATGAAGACGAGCCTTGAGGCGCTGCCCGAAGTCGCACAGGTCGAGTACCTGTCGCGCGACGAGGCGCTGGCGCAGTTTAGAGAGCGCCACAAAAACGACCAACTGACCTTGAGTGCGCTCGACGAACTATCGGACAACCCGCTTGGCGCCGTGCTCAACGTCAAAGCCAAGGACCTCTCGCAATACGAGGCCATCGCCGCGTTTTTGCAGGACCAACAGGCGGCTTCGACCGGCGGCGCTTCCATCATCGACAAAATAAATTTCTTCGACGAGCAGCACCGCGCCGCGCTCGATAGGCTGGAGAGCATCACCGCCTCCGCGCAGCGCCTGGGGCTCGTTGTTGTCATCCTCCTCATCGTGACCACGCTCGCGATCTCCTTTAACACGCTGCGCTTGGCCATCTACACCAGCCGCGACGAAATCCAGGTGATGCGCCTTGTGGGCGCGGGCGCCTTTTACATCCGCGCGCCCTTTATGGTCGAGGGCGTGCTCTACGGGCTCATCGCCGGCATCGTCACGCTGCTCCTCTTTTACCCGCTTACGTGGTGGCTCGGCGGGGTGACGGGCAACTTCTTCGGCGGGGTCAACATCTTTTCCTACTACCTCTCAAACTTCCTGTACTTCTTCCTCATCATCATCGGCACCGGGGTGCTCCTCGGCGCGATAGCGAGCTTCCTCGCCGTGCGCCGCTACCTCAAGATATAGCTTTCAAATAAAGCTTTCTTTTGGTATCTTCTAGTGGTATCAACCGCATATTGGGAGATCGTCTAACGGTAGGACAACAGACTCTGAATCTGTTTATCTAGGTTCGAATCCTAGTCTCCCAGCAAATTATTATGTATTTCCTTTATATACTCGAGTGTGCTGACGGCTCGTTGTATACGGGCATCACTACCGACGTTGGGCGCCGGCTTGCCGAGCACAAGAGCGGGAAGGGAGGGAGTTATACCGGTTCGCGCAAGGTCGTGTGCATTGCATATACCGAAAAATTTCCTGACCGGTCTTTGGCATCAAAGCGCGAGGCGGAGATTAAGCGCTGGCCGAGGGCGAAGAAATTAAAGCTGATACATCGCCAGGACTAGCTAAATACAGATTTTTGGCGTAGTATAAGGACATTGCGCGGGTTCGCCCGCCTTTTTGTTTCTAACCGACGGTTAGAAACCAATACAAAAGTCTCATGGACATACGCAACATCGCTATTATCGCGCACGTTGACCACGGCAAGACCACCTTGACCGACGCTTTGCTGCGCCAAGCGGGGGTGGCGGTCGAGGGTGTTTCGATGGACTCCAACGACCTTGAGCGCGAGCGCGGCATCACTATTTACGCCAAAAACGCCGCACTGGAATATAAAGGGACAAAAATAAACATCGTCGACACGCCCGGCCACGCCGACTTCGGAAGCGAGGTCGAGCGTGTGCTGCGCTCCATCGACTCGGTGCTCTTGGTGGTCGATGCGCAGGAGGGCCCAATGCCGCAGACGCGCTTTGTACTCAAAAAGTCTTTGGAGCTCGGCCTGCGACCGATTGTCGTCATAAACAAAATAGACAAGCCCGCCGCCGACCCGGCGGCGGCCGAGGAGGGAGTGCTCGAGCTTTTTTTGGAGCTGGGTGCCAACGATGAGCAGAGTAACTTCCCTGTGGTCTACTCCATCGGCCGGCAGGGGATAGCCAAAAAGAAGTTGACCGACGAGTCGAGCGACCTCACGCCGCTTTTGGACACCATCCTCGAGCACGTTTCCGCCGCCTCCTCGCCGCAAGCTTTGGCCAAGCCGCTGCGCGCGCAGCCGTTTAACCTCGGCTATGACAACTTTCTCGGCCGATTGGCGGTGGTGCGCATTTATGACGGCGTGCTTAAAGCGGGAGCGGATGTGTTTGTAAAGCACCTCAACGCGCCCGCGCGCGCGGAGCGCGTGCTCAAACTGTTTTCCTTTAAAGGCCTGGACCGCGTGGAGGCGCAAGAGGCTGCGGCCGGCGACATCGTGCTGGTGGCGGGCCTCCCCGACATCTACATCGGCGAGACTATCTGTGCGCAGGAGGATGCCGAGCCACTGCCCACTATTGCGGTCGACGAACCGACCATCGGTCTCAACTTCCTCGTCAACAACTCGCCCTTTGCCGGCAAGGAAGGCAAGTTTGTCACCGGCCGGCAGATCCGCGCGCGGTTGGAAAAGGAGCTCGAGATAAACGTCGGGCTCAAAGTGGATTTTTCGTCGAGCGAATTTTATAAAGTCTACGGCCGTGGCGAGCTCCACATCGCCATCCTGCTCGAGAACATGCGCCGCGAAGGGTTTGAGCTCCAGGTGTCCCAGCCGCAGGTTATTTTTCATGAGGAAAACGGAGTCAAAATGGAGCCGTACGAAGAAGTGGTAATAGATATCCCGCAGCAGTACCAAGGTGCCATCATCGAGCGCCTCGGCCAGCGCAAGGTCATCATCAAAGACATGCGCACGCACCTGCCTCGACTTGCGTCGGGCAAGGCGGGCGACAACGACTACGTGCGTTTGATTATGGAGGGCCCGACGCGCGGCCTGCTCGGCTACCGCACGCAATTTGTGCTCGACACGCGCGGCGAGGGTATCTTTTCCTCCCGCTTCGTCGAGTTCCGTCCGTACGCGGGAGAAATTACAAAACGCGCCGTCGGCTCGATGATATCTATGGCATCCGGCAAAGTGCTCGGCTTCTCGCTGTGGAACCTGCAGGACCGCGGCGTGCTCTATATCAAAGCGGCGACCGAAGTGTATGAGGGGCAGGTCATCGGCAACACTTCCAAAGGCGAGCAGATGTTCGTCAATCCGACCAAAGGCAAACAGCTGACCAACATGCGCGCCTCCGGCAGCGACGAAGCAATGTACCTGGTGCCACCCTACGAGCTCACCATCGAGCGCGGGCTCGAGGTGATGGGCGAAGACGAATATTTGGAAATCACCCCCACCTCTGTCCGCCTGCGCAAACAGCAGGGAGCTAAGTTTTAATACAGGCTGAAAAAAAGGTGAAGAAGTGCTAAACTTCACACTAATGAAGTCGGCCTTCTCCTATATAAAACACCTCAACCGCACGCAAATAATCTGGGCGGCAATAGCCGCCGCGGTGCTTTTGGCGGGGTGGTATTTCTTTGTGCGCTCCGCGCCGGCGGCGGAGCAGACGCTCCTGCTCGAACAGAAGCTCTTTCTTCAGCAAGTCTCCGTTTCGGGCAAGGTGGTTGCGGCAAAAGAGGTGGACCTCGGGTTCTCGCAGAGCGGGCGCGTGATCGGCGTGTATGCGGTGGTGGGTCAGCGCGTTGCGCAGGGCACCACGCTCGCAGTGGTGGAGAACGGCGATCTGCGCGCGGCGCTGCTGCAAAAAGAGGCCGCGCTCGAAAATCAGCAGGCCAAACTTGCTGCGCTTAAGGCCGGCACAAGGCAAGAGGAGATAGCGGTCGCGCAATCAACGGTTGCCAGCGACACGCAGGCGCTCGTCAATGCCATAGAAGACGCCTACCGCGCCGCGGACGGCGCGGTGCGCAACACGCTCGACCAATTTATCAACAACCCGCGCACCAACCCCGTCATTGACTTTTCCGTGAGCGACAGCAATCTCAAAACCTTGGTCGAGTCGCAGCGTCTTGCCGCCGAAGCAATGCTCTCGGCATGGGGGAGCGAAGCCGCTGCTGTAAGCGCGTCCTCCGACCTTGCTGTCGCGGCCGCGCATACACAAGCCAATCTTGCGGCGGTGGCGAAGTTGCTCTCGGACGCCAGCGCCGCCATCAACCGCGGCATCCCCTCGACTCAAACCACGCAAGCCACGCTCGATGACTATGGTGCGGCGGTGGCGACGGCGCGCACGAACATAAACGCTTCTATTTCTGCCGTCAGTTCGGCAAAGGCCGCGCTTGATGCCGCCAACAAAAACCTCGCGCTCAAACAGGCCGGAGCGACTCTTGAGGATATCGCGGCGCAAGAGGCGCAGGTAAAGTCGGCGCAGGCCGACGTCGCGGCGGCGCAAGCCCAGCTCAACAAGACCTTTATTTTGGCGCCGTTTATCGGCACGGTTACCAGCGTCGACGCCAAAGTGGGTCAAATTGTTTCGCCCAATACGCCGGAGATTTCGATGATAAGCGCGGGCGCATTCCAGATAGAAAGTTACGTGCCCGAAATAAACATCGCGCTCATTTCCATTGGAGACAAAGCGTCCGTAACGCTCGACGCCTACGGAGACAAAGTCTTTCCGGCGTCGGTGGTGTCGATCGACCCAGCCGAAACGGTGCGCGACGGCGTCTCGACCTACCGCGCACTGCTGCAGTTTGACGCCCAAGACCCGCTCATCAAGTCCGGCATGACCGCCAACGTGGCTATCACCACCGACACCAAAGCGAGTGCGCTCGCGGTCCCGCAAGGGCTCGTGGTGTATCGCGACGGCAAAGCGTTTGTAAAGGTGGTGGTTGACGGCGAGGTACAGGAGCGCGAGGTCACGCTCGGTGGGGTATCCAGCCTCGGCGAGGTCGAGATACTTTCGGGGCTGCGCGCCGGCGACGCTGTCGTGACGGCGCTTCCATAAATGCCGCTCAACGTACGCATAGGATTTTTTTTGGCCACGCGCGCTCTGCGCCGCGCATCGTTGTGGACCACCGGGCTTATTATCGGGGTCATGGTGCTCACATTTCTTAACCTCGTGGTGGTCTCAGGCATTTTGGTGGGGCTCCTGCAAGGTGCGGTCGATGCGGTGCGCACGCAATACACAAGCGACGTCATAATTTTCACTCTCAACGACAAAAAATACATCGAAAACAGCCCCAACCTGCTTGCGCTCTTAGACATCATGCCGCAGGTGGCGGCCTACACGGCCCGCTACCGCGAGGCGGGGATGCTCGAGGCCAATTACAAAACCCGCAAAGAGACCGACAAGCCCAACACCGCCAACGCGGTGTTGGTAGGCATAGACCCTATCGCCGAGCACGCTGTCACCGGCATCGCCGGCAACATTATCGAAGGGGAGTTTCTCTCTCCGGGCGACTACGACAAAGTGGTGGTCGGCGGCTACCTGCTCAAGCAATACTTCCCAGTCGAGACACCGGGCTTTACGACGCTCGACAACGTCCGCATCGGGTCAAAAATACGCTTGACTGTCGGGTCGGTGGTCCGCGAGGTGACCGTCAAAGGCATTTTAAAGTCAAAGGTGGACGAGGTGTCCATGCGCGCCTACATGGTCGACTCGCAATTCCGCAGTCTCATCGGCCGCAACGACGGCAACGTGGACGAGGTGGCGCTCAAGCTTGCAAAAGGCGTCGCGCCCGAATCTGTGCGCGACGCGCTGCTCGCCCGCGGAGCGGGCGGGCAGGCAAAAGTGCAGACGTTCGAGGAGGCACAGCCAAAGTTCCTCAAGGACATTATCTCAACTTTCAACATGCTGGGGACGGCCTTTTCTTCTATCGGTCTTGTGGTAGCGAGCATCACCATTTTTATTGTCGTTTTTATCAACGCGATTACGCGGCGCAAGTTCATCGGCATCCTCAAGGGCATCGGCATCACGGGCCACGCCATAGAAATTTCGTACGTGTTCCAGTCGGTGTTTTATGCCGCGGTCGGCTCTGCCGTGGGGCTCGCGCTTGTGTACGGTTTTTTGGTGCCGTTTGTGGCGGCGCACCCCATCGACTTTCCCTTCAGCGACGGGATACTGGTGGCGCCGCTTGATGCCACGTTTATGCGCGTGGCACTGCTGGTGTTTGCCACTGTGGTCGCGGGCTACATCCCCGCGCGCATGATCATCCGCAAAAACACACTCGACTCAATCCTAGGAAGGAACTAAAAAAATGAAATATATATGATAGAAACTAAACAACTTACGCGGAGCTTCAAAAACGGCGATGTGCTGACGCCGGTCTTAAAAGGCATCGACTTCCGCGCCACCGACGGCGAGTTTGTCGCCATCATGGGGCGTAGTGGGGCGGGCAAGTCCACCTTCCTCTACCAGATATCCCTGCTGGATGAGCCCACAGGCGGAGAAATAAAAATCGACGGTCACAACACGCACCGCATGAGCGAGGAGCAGCGGATGAAATTCCGGCTCAACAAATTCGGCTACGTCTTTCAGGATTACGCACTCCTTCCCGAGTTGACCGCGCTTGAGAACGTCGCGCTCCCGCTTTTGATGCAGGGCAAGACGCGCAGGGCGGCGTACGCCGAGGCACAGCAGTCTCTTGAGCGCGTAGAGCTGGGGCACCGCCTGCACAACCTGCCCTCGCAACTCTCCGGCGGCGAGCAGCAGCGCGTCTCTATCTCGCGCGCCATTGCGCACAAACCCGCGGTACTTTTTGCCGACGAGCCGACTGCCAACCTCGACAACGAGTCCTCCGCCAAAGTCATGGATACATTTATGGAGCTCCACAAAGAGGGCCAGACCATTATTATGGTCACGCACGAAGAGCAGTACGCGGCGCTTGCCGGGCGGCTGGTGCGCATGGATGATGGTAGAATTGTGTCTGAAACTAAGCACCGTGGCTAAAAGACACTTACGGCAAGACTTTTACATTGTGCTCGCGAGCATCGCGGCGGCGTGGGCCATCGTGCACTTTGGCGCGGTGGATGCCCTGCTCGCGTACGCAGGCGATGGTATTTTGGTGGGGAGTTTTATCGCGGGGATATTTTTTACTTCGGTGATGACCACTGCGCCCGCGGTTGCGGTGCTCGGCATCCTCTCGCTCCACGCCAACCCCCTGCTGGTGGCGCTGGTCGGCGGACTCGGCGCGGTATGCGGCGACTATCTTATATTTGCATTTGTGCGCGACCGGCTCGGCGAGGACTTTTCCTACCTTATCAAGCGCAACGGCTCTCCGCGCTTCTTTAAAATATTTCACCGCAAAAGCTTCCGCTGGGTGCTCCCGTTTGTGGGCGCGCTCATCATCGCAAGCCCCTTGCCCGACGAGCTGGGGTTGGTACTCCTCGGCGTCGCCAAAATGTCCACGCGCCGCTTCCTCGCCGTCTCCTACGCGTTTAACGCAACAGGCATCTTTTTGATAGGACTCGCCGCCCGCGCGCTTTCTTAGTAATACCAACTTCATATAGCCGTCTGCTATAGTAAGAACTCATGAGAAAGATTTTCCTATCTGTATTTTTTGTCTTTATGCTTGCGCCGCTCGGCGCATCGGCGGCGGCCTTTGAGTACTCCGGCTGGTTGCCGTATTGGAAGGAGGCTTCTTCGACCCGCGATGCGCTCGCGCACATCGACCAGCTCCACGAAGTCAACCCCTTTGTTTACGTCGTGCAAAACGACGGCACTATTGCCGACCGGGCCGGCATCGCCGACGAGCCGTGGCGCTCGCTCATTACGGTCGCCAAGGCTAAAAAAGTGCGCGTCATCCCCACGATAATGTCGAGCGACACGGCGATGCTCCACGCCATCCTCTCCAACACCAAGCGCCGCATACAACTCGAGGACGACATCACTGCGCTGGTGCGCCGCGAGGGTTTTGACGGCATTGACATTGACTTTGAGGGCAAGTCGGCCGCCGACAAACAATACTTTTCGACGTTTTTGAGAGGGCTCTACCAGCGCATGGGCAACAAGTGGGTGATGTGCACCATCGAGTCACGCACGCCGATTGCCGACCGCTACTTTGGAGTGACGCCGCCCAAAGACGCCGGGCTCTATGCCAATGACTTTGTCCAAATCAACAAATACTGCGACCGCGTGCGCTTTATGACCTACGACCAGCAGACCATCGACCTCAAACTTGCCGCCGCGGCCGCATCGAACAATCAGCTCTATGCGCCGGTGGCCGACACTGCGTGGGTGGAGAAGGCTATCAGGGTAGCGATGCAGACCATACCAAAACATAAAATAATCCTCGGCGTCGCCACCTACGGCTACGAGTGGGATGTTACCGCGTACGCCGACGGCTACCAATACGACCTGCTGTGGTCGTTCGGCCCCGGCTATGCAACGCCGATTGCCGCGCAGTATGGCGTCACTCCCGTGCGCCAGGCGTCGGGCGAAATAGGCTTCAGCTATGTGCCCGCGGCCGGACTTGCCGCTACGCCACAGGGTTATGTAGACCTCTCCGCGCACGCGCCGTCGGGCACCAGCTCGGCCGACCTTTCGGCCGCCGGCGCGCTCGCCGCCGCGCAGGCCAACAACACGCACTCCTCCTTCCGTTACATGGTGTGGCAGGACGCGCAGGCAATTGGAGACAAAATAGCGCTCGCCAAACGCCTGGGCATCCGCGGCGTGGCCGTCTTCCGCCTCGACGGCGGCGAAGACCCCGCCATGTGGCAGTACTTTAAATAAAATTTGACAATTAGGGGTTCATCTGATACTATTGTTTCTTCAATGCCTGCATCACGTTTCAACAAAGGACCCTCGCGGTTCTCTCCTAAAACGCGCCCTCATGGCGCGGGTAAGCCTCATTTTAAGAAACACAGCTTTAACAGCCGTGGCGGGCGGCCTGCCCAAAAGCGGGTACAGCAGTCTTTCTCCGACATCTCCAAATTTGTAAACAAAGCCGTCATTATTGAAGAGGCGCCGGTCTTTGTCCCCGAGCACAAGTTTGCCGACTTTTTGGTCGACTCGCGCCTCAAACAAAACATCATACAAAAAGGCTACACTACGCCGACCCCCATCCAAGACCGCGCCATCCCGCACGTTTTGCGCGGCGAGGATGTGGTGGGCATCGCCAACACCGGCACCGGCAAGACCGCCGCGTTCCTTATCCCGCTGGTCAACAAAATCCTCACCGTCAAAGGCCAGCGCGTGCTTATTATGGTGCCCACGCGCGAGCTCGCGCTCCAAATCAACGACGAGCTCAAAGGCTTTGCCAAGGGGCTGGGCATCTACGGCGTGGTCTGCGTCGGCGGGGCCAACATCAACCCTCAAATATCCGACTTGCGCCGCAAGCCGGCAATAGTTATAGGTACACCGGGCCGGCTTAAAGACCTTTTAGAGCGCCGCGCGCTGCACTTGGGCGACTTTAACACCGCGGTCCTCGACGAGGCCGACCGCATGCTCGACATGGGCTTTATCGCCGACATGCGCAAAATCCTCTCGCTCCTGCCTACGCCGCGCCACACGCTCTTTTTCTCTGCGACGCTCGGCACCGAAATCGAGCGCCTCATCGGTGAGTTTCTCCGCAACCCCATCCGCATCTCGGTCAAAACGCAGGAGACCGCCGCCAACATCGACCAAGACATCGTGCGCGTAGCCGCAGGCAAAGACAAGCTCGATGTTTTGCACGACCTGCTTATAAAACCCGGCTTCAACAAAGTGCTCATCTTTGGCCGCACCAAGCACGGGGTGGAGCGGCTCTCTAAAAATTTGGTCCAGCGCGGCATCAAGGCCGAGTCTATACACGGCAACAAAACGCAGGGCAAGCGCCAGCGCGCGCTCGACCTGTTTAAGCGCGACCACGTGCAGGTGCTCTGCGCCACCGACGTCGCCGCCCGCGGGCTCGACATCGTCGGCGTCTCGCACGTCATCAACTACGACCTCCCCAATACGCAAGAGGACTACGTGCACCGCATCGGCCGCACCGGCCGGGCAGGGAAGCGCGGTAAGGCACTAACTTTTATAGCGTCATAGGATGACAATGCATTCATAGCGTCTTAAATTACCATGGCAACCAAATCTCAAAACATAAAACCGGCCGTCCATGTCCCCAAACTCAAAGGGCCGCCTAAACAATTTCAGCAGGACGGCCACTGGATAGTCAAGCCGGGCAAGACCCAGGTGTTGGTGTGCACGTGCGGCAACCGCTACATCAAAACGCGCCCCGGGCAGACGGTGTGCATAAAGTGTCTCTTCAGCAAAACTTAAGATAAGGGTCTGCTATACTGTCCTCCATGAGTAACACATCATGGGTGTGGACCGCAGTTATTATCATTATTATCGCGCTGGGGGCTTGGTGGTTTGTGTCACAGGGTGGGCCGACCCCCGCTACTACTAACACTAGCCCCACCGGCGAGCTGACCGGCACGGTGACAGCGCCCAAGACCGTGACAGTGTTGTACGGGGCGGACGGCTTTTCTCCGTCGGCGGTCACTATTAAAAAAGGAGACACGGTGACCTTTACCAACAACGGCGGGGGCGACATGTGGGTTGCCACCGCTCAACACCCGGCGCACAGCGGCTATGACGGCACCGACCGCGCGACGCACTGCACTGCGGGCTACGCGGGGCCGGTACCGTTTGACCAATGTGCCGCCGGGACGTCGTACTCCTTTATGTTTAATCAGGCGGGCACCTGGCCCTATCACAACCACAACAACCCCGCCCACTTTGGCAGGGTCGTAGTGGAGTAAGCACTTGATGCAAAAAGCCGCCGACATAGTATTGCGCGCGGGCGTCGCCTTTGCCTTCCTCTTTCCTGCCGTCAACGCGCTGTTTGACCCGGTGTCGTGGTTTGCATACTTTCCGTCCTTTGTGCGCGGGCTCGCGCCCGAACCCGTGCTTTTGCACGGGTTCGGGCTGCTCGAGGTCCTGATTGCGTTGTGGATACTCTCGGGCAAAAAGATAGTCTGGCCGTGCATGGTCGCGACGCTTATTTTGCTCGTCATCATCCTGACAAGCCTCGGCGACTTCCAAGTGCTCTTCCGCGATGTCACTATCGCGGCCGCCGCGCTCGCGCTCGGGCTTATGCACTGGCCCAAAAAAGAGGAAATATAAAAAGGGGTTCCGGGGGCTAAACAGCCCGGAACCCCTAACCCAACTGCGTTTCCGCAGAAGGTAAAGCGCGGTGATCCAATCCGGCTTCAGACATATCATATCACAGGACACTATTTTGACCAACAAATCACCGCATAAATTCGGAGGTATTATTGGGTCATGGCAAAGAACGGACCAAAAGGGAAGGGGCGCACAGGCGCAGTCAAAAAGCGCGCGCAGGTGTTTAGCGGCCGCAACAAGCGGTTTACTAAAGTCAACACCAAGACCGGCAAATTTACTGACCAGATGTCGCACCGCGGCAAACCGTTTAAAGGGGTCAAAATCAAGTAGCAAAATTTTTGAGGAGTGGTAGGCTGGGGAGATGAATAAGACCATTCCTATACTGCTTGTCGTGCTGGCCGCCGCAGGTGCCGCCGTGTGGTGGCAGTTTGGCGCGCTGCAGCCTGCCTCCACGGAAGACTCGGGCAACGCGGCGCAAAAAGCGGACCTCATCCGCCTTGTTTCGCCGCTACCCAACGCAACTGTCAGTAGCCCGCTCACTATCACCGGCAAGGCGCGCGGGTACTGGTTTTTTGAAGCAAGCTTTCCGGTGGTGCTGGTGGACTGGGACGGCAAAATAATCGTGCAAGGCATCGCCACCGCCAAAGATGAATGGATGACCGAGGAGTTTGTGCCGTTTGAGGCGACGCTTACCTTTGCCGCCAACCCAAGCGCCTACAGCAACCGCGGCGCGCTGATACTGCAAAAGGACAACCCCTCCGGCCTGCCGGAGAATGACGACGCGCTGGAAGTACCGGTGGTTATTAAATGATAAACACGCGTTATGTTTTGGCCGCTGCAGCACTGCTGGTTGCGGCCGCCGTATACTTTTTCTTTTTTAACACAGCGCCCATCGCCAACTACCCCTCCGCAGGGACCGACATCGTCGCCTTCGGCGACTCGCTCGTGGCAGGCACGGGCGCAACGGATGGGCGCGACTTTGTCTTGCTACTTTCGGGTGCAATAGGCCAACCTGTCATCAACCTGGGCGTGCCTGGCGACACCACAGCCGACGGCTTGGCACGCATAGGCGAGCTCGACGCCTACAAACCAAAAGTCGTTCTGCTGCTGCTCGGCGGCAACGACTACCTTAAACGCATCCCGCAAGAGCAGACCTTTGCCAACCTCGCGGCGATTATAAAAGACATCCAAAGCCGCGGGGCAATAGTGCTCCTGCTCGGCGTGCGTGGCGGCCTTTTTGGCGATTATTTTAGCAGCGGATTCGAGGATCTCCGTAGCGCCTACCACACCGCCTATGTCCCCGATGTGCTGGACGGCCTGTTGGGCGACAAGCAGTATATGTCCGACCAAATCCACCCCAACGACGCCGGCTACGCGGCAATAGCAGACCGCATAACCCCGGTGCTCAAAAAACTTTTGCGGTAGCTAAATCCTTCATATTTGATAGGCTGAGGTTGCTATGTATCGATATCATTTACCAAAACCAATTGAGTTTAGTTTAGCTGGGGAGGCCGGATTTCAGATTAGAAAAACAGCCACTCAATATATAGAGGAACACCAGAACAAGACCGGTGTCTACGTCATGACACATCTGCGTCGTCCGAAGGTGGCTGCAGGAACACCAATGTTGCCTGGATTACCGCGGCAGCGAGTTTGGGTTTTGTACGTTTGTGGGTGGGTGTCTAAAGAGCGGGTACTGCGGGAGGGAGTATATTTGCCACCGGGAGCTATTTCCGAGCGGGGGCGTGAGTGGTTTGCCTATTGGGCTCACGAAATAGAGTTCTACAATCGGAATCTCAATGGATTTGAAAATTTGACGGACCTTTTGAAATTGGAGGCAAGTGATGTAAAGGAAGATGGAGTAAAAGTTGGTAATTTAAATTTAACGCGGGTTGATACTCTGCGCATAGGATATGACCTGGCCGGACGGGGAATTCTTAAACCGGAGCATGTGGACTTTATCAAGAAGGAGGTTGCTCTGAATGGGGAAGTAAATTCTTTTTTGCATGCCAACCAATCTATCCACGTGGTCAAATGGCTTTATGAGAAAGGGGCCCTCACTGCAAAAGAATACAAAGGTCTTAAAAAGAAGCTAGTCGGAGTTAAATTCTCTGGTTTGGGAGTATAATCCCTCTCGGGCCTCTTTGATACGTTTTTTGCAGATTTCTATATAATCCACCTCTTTTTTCCGGTGTAGGTATACTTCTTGGTTTTTTTCAATTCCAATAAATTTTCTGTCCTCTAAAATTGCCGAGACAAGAAAACTACCACTTCCACACGTGTTATCCAAAATGATTTCTCCCGGCTGGGTAAAGGTTCGGATAAGATACCGACCCAACTCGATAGGTTTTTGGGTTGGGTGGAAAACTTCCCCCTCACTCTCTGCGGTTTTGAAGTAAACTACATCCGTAGGATATCGTTCCCCGGCACTTTTAACCTCGATTGTCTTAAAATCCCCATAACTACCAGTAAGTTGATCTTTTCTGAATCCCTTATTGTAGGGTTCGCCCGCACTCATTTGTGGGTTATAGGTAGGTTGGTTTTTATAAAAGATACAGATATCTTCGTGTCTACGGAGGGGCTGTTTTTTTGCATTAAGAAAATTCGTAGATTTTGATTTCATCCAAACAATCTTGTATTTAAAGAGTTTCTGGTTAGAGAGTATAAGTTGGGCGGTAAAGATTCCTTGCCCAGTTAAGGCTATGGTGCCGTTATCTTTGATTACCCGTTCATACTGCTTCCAGAGTTCATCGAGGGGTAAGACACTGTCCCAGTGGTTTTGCGTAGTACCGTAGGGCAAATCACACAGAACCATGTCTATAGACTTTGAAGGGATTTCTTGCATTACTTCCATGCAATCTCCCTCTATCACTTTGTTTTGAAAGCTGGCGATCTCTCGCTCTTTATTTTTTGATAGGACGGGTTTCTCCGAATTCTCTAAATGTTTGTGTAAATACCACAGGCAATAGGTGTTGAGGGGCAGACCTTCTTCTAAGGCTCGGTTTTCAAGCTCAATAAACGAGTGGGTACCGAGGAGCTCACGAATTTCTTGGCTTTTCAAACCAGCTATCTGCTTATATAGATCTTTATTGCGGTTGCTAAAGGCCAGGGTAAAGTTTTTACTGCCCAACTGGCCTGGAAAATAGACTGCTTTAAAAACCTGTTCCTGCGCCATGAATACATTATAATATGATATATCTGAAAACAGATTTAATTTATCCACATAATTTGTGTACCTCTTTGCTATACTATCCCTATGGACGCCATAAACGCTATTTTGCAGACGATACTCTCTTTTTTGCTCTCGCTGCTTACGCTCTTCATCAACTTTTTTATTTCCATCCTGCAGTTAGTTTTGCACTTTGCCCAGCAGCTGGTCAGCACTGTCCGCTAACCCCGCCCGCTTTGTTATACTAAACTCATGAACACTCTTGGGCCCATGGGGAAGGGAATTATATTTTTGGCGGGGCTCGCGGTTGTTGCTTTTGGGTTTTACTGGTATGAGGACGAAATAAAAGGCTATCCGTCGCCGTGGCAGCAGGCCTGCACTATGGAGGCCAAGCTCTGCCCCGACGGCTCTGCCGTCGGCCGCACGGGGCCCAACTGCGAGTTTGCCGCCTGCCCTGACACGACCGCAACTACCGCGCCGCCTACAGGCGGCGGGATACTCCCGTACAGCTCTGGCGTCCGATAGCAGTACTATTTAGTAGCGTATAGTGAGAGCATGAGTAGAAAACAAACTACGCCGGGTGGGTGGCAAAACCGCAGTACGGGGCGGCCGCAAGCGGCGCGGATGCAGCCGGTGGTGCAAAGGGCGGGCATGCGCAATATGAAGAAACTCAAAGGAGGTAGAAAGGGCCTCTAAAACTGCTATAATGGCGACATAATAAGTAAATTTTTTATGAAAATTTTATGAAAACAGGAACCATTGTTGGAGTGGCGGTTGCAGTCGTAGTGGCGGGAGGGGCATATTGGTACGCGCAAGGGGGGTCGTTTGAGTGGGGCTCTGTTGCGCAGGATACTTTTGGCAGTTACGCATATGCGTGCGACAACGGCGCGCAATTTACCATGACGCCGGCGGCTGACATGTCCTCTCTCTCACTCAAACCAGGGAAGGGTGCCTCGTTTGGCGCGGTGACGCTTGTATCGGCCGCGTCAAGCGCGGGGGAGCGCTACGAAGGCGGTGGGGTAGTATTTGTGGGTGTGGGCGAGGAGGTGATGCTCACTGTGGGTGGTGCCACTCTCAAGTGCAACCCGCTCCCGAGCCAGGAGATGGCGCCGTTTAACTGGGGCGATGCGGGTGAGGGTGGCGGGGTCAAGCAGGACACTGCGCTCATTGTCACCGAGAGCATCCAGGGCAAGTGGCAGTCGACCGACGATGCCAAATTTGTCCGCGAGTTTAAGGCGGGAGGCACCGCGAGCGACCTGTACGATGGCAAAGTAGTTTCTACAGGCACGTGGAAGGTCTTTACCAAAGCCGATGGCTTTGTATACCTACAGATGACCATGCAGGGGACGCAGGCCGACACACTCAACTTTAAAGTTGCCAAAATGACCCCCGAGTTGTTGCAGTTGATATACCTCGACCGTGGCGGAGTGTTAAACTTTAAGAGTATTAAATAACTCGGCAGTGATTAAAAAGCATGATGTATAACAATTTTGGCAATTGGGGCAACTATGGGCCGGGGCAGTGGGGCGCCATGAGTGCGGGCTGGGGCGGGAATGAGTGGATATTCCTTGCAATGGCGATAGCCGCACCTTTTATTATTATCGCCATTTTGTGGTCGGTGCTGTGGAAGGGCTTGGCTCTGTGGCACGCAGGGCGCCGCGGACAGTACTGGTGGTTTATTATTTTGCTCGTGGTCAACACGCTGGGGATTTTGGAAATTGTCTACCTGTTCTTTGTCGCGGGGCTCAAGTTCAAAGAACTCTTTTCGGGGCACTCGCACGGCCACGACCACCATTAGCTCACCCGCGCTTCACGCGGGGGCTTATACAGTTATTTCCATTAGCCGGTAACTACATAATTTCTATGGCATTGGACATTAATGTTGCTTCGGCAGAAGAGTTGGCCCGTTTGCCGGGCGTGGGCCCGGAGCTTGCGGAAGGCATTGTCGAGTATCGCGATGAGAACGGAGGCCTCGGTTCGCTTGATGACCTGCGCGATATCCCCGGTTGCACTTTAGAGACGATTGCCCGGTTGGAAGAGGCGGGTGCTGTGGTGGATTCGGGGGCCGAAACGGGGGGCGCTGATATGTAATTTGTGTAGAGCGGCCCCGCCACTTTGGTGTGCGGGGCCGCTCGTTATCCACAGACTTGTGTATATTGTGTACTTGCAGGCAAAAGTTGTGCTAAAATCAGAATCTATGGGACCCCTCAACAAATCACTTACGGGCAAACAAAAGAGGGTGCTGGACAACATCGAGCTCTATATAAAAGCCAAGGGCGAGCCGCCCACGCTCGACGAGCTACGGCAGAACCTGGGCTTTAGGTCGCTGCGCACCGTCATGCAGTACATCGAAACATTGGAGCGCAAGGGCTACATCGTGCGTCGCAGGCACGCGCGGCGCAACATCGAGTTGCGCGGAGTAGACGCCGAGGGCCGCACCGCAACACTGGTGTCGGTGCCGGTGGTGGCCAATGTCGGGTGCGACGACCTGTCGGTGTTTGCGGAGGAGCAGACCGACGAATTTTTGCAGGTGGACAAAGAAATTGTCGACAAGGCACAAAACGAAATTGTAGCGGTGCGCGCAGTCGGCGACTCGATGGCCGACGCCGGGGTCAAAAGCGGCGACTACATTTTGGTGCAGTTTACCGACAAGGTCAAAAGCGGCGACAGAGTGGCCGCCATCATCGGCGACATGGTGACGGTCAAGCGCCTGGAGCGCCGGAGCGGGGTGACAATACTGTACCCCGAGAGCAAAGACCCAAAATACAAACCGATAGTGTTGCGCGACAATTTTAAAATCGCGGGGCGCGTGCTGTGCATCATCCCGGCCGCGGTCGCCGAGATGGAGGACGTGGTCCCGGTGGCAGAGGAAGATTGGCGGTAATTTAATGTTAAAGTAATTTAATGTCGTTACTACGGTTAGCCACAGCATTTAGCGGAATTGGCGCGATTGAGCACGCCTTGAAACGTATGCGCGTTAAACATGAACTAGTTTTTGCTTGCGACAATGATCCTCATGTAAAACAAAGCTACTTTGCAAATTACGATATGGATGGTTCGCGCTGGTTTGATCTTGTTCAAAATATTGACGGCAAAAAATTCAAAGGAAAAGTTGATTTACTTGTGGGCGGAACACCATGCCAATCTTTTTCTCTTGTTGGAAAACGCCGAGGATTCAAAGACGCCCGCGGAACATTATTTTACGAATTTGCGCGGCTTGTTGATGAAATAAAACCAAAGGCCTTTATTTTTGAGAATGTAAAAGGACTATTAAGCCATGACAGCGGAAAGACATGGGAGGTAATTCAAAACACATTCAAAGAACTTGGATATAATTATTATTCTCAGGTTTTGAACGCTAAAGAATACGGAATACCACAAAACCGCGAACGTCTTTTTGTTGTCGGATTTCGTAAAAATAAGGATTACAAATTTCCTAACCCAGTTGAACTGAAAATCGCGATGCAAGATTTACTAGACGACAGCATTGATAGTAAATATTATCTACCGGAAAAAGGAATACAATTTGTAACCAGCCAAAAAAATCTCGACAAGAAATATACCCAAATCAATGGACGAGTTGCGCTTTGCCAAAAAGCGAACCAACAATTTAACTGGCATGGCGATTTTGTTTTTGAACCGGCTGGAAAAGTTCCTGAAAAGTACTTTCTTTCTGATAAGGTTGCAAAATATGTTATGGCAACTGGAACAAAAAACTTTTATAGCAAGCCAGAAACTGATCTTGCTGTTGCCCGCCCACTTCTTGCCACGATGGCGAAAATGCACCGCGCTGGAGTAGATAACTATGTTACGCGAAGCGGGAGAATAAGGAAATTATCTCCGCGCGAATGCTTGCGATTGATGGGTTTTGATGACACTTTCAAAATTGTTGTAAGCGATACTCAGATATACAGACAGACGGGCAACAGTATCGTCGTAAATGTTCTTATGGGTGTTTTACGGAATATGGGTATTAGTGCAACAAAAATAGATTTATAAATATGCCTAAAACAGAACAAAATTTTATAGAAATTGACAGAGAGCGTTTTGAACTTATTGATGAAATTGACAACATTCCGATTGTTGATTCTTTCGTTAAGAAAAATAAAATAGGACGCGGAAGCGGAGAAGCACGATTATACATCGGCTCTCAAAGCACGCGAGATTTTGATAGCTTTTTCAATAACTTTCGCGATAAAGGTTTCTTTTTGAAAAAAGATTTTGAAGATTATTTGAATGACGCAAAATTTGAATATGAACAGCAAGAGCAAAAGTATCAAGAGGACATATCAGCAAGCTGGCAAGAATATTATTTAAATCTTCAAAATCTTCCCAATCGCGGACTTTTTACGCTAGAAAGTGCTGTCGGCGACCAAGATATATCTCGTTATTATGTTCGCTCGTATGATGATATTTTCCGAGAGTATTTTCGGAGCATTATGCTCCCTGTCATTTCTTATGTTTCTATTCTGAAATTAAAAAATGCAAACGGCCTTTTTTTATTTCTTTTTCGTCCGTCATTGAGCTACTCGTTCAATCCATATTATCACCCCGCGAAAGAGCGTCAGGTTGAAAAGGCGATTGAACAAAAGAGGTTGCCGGAGCGAGAAAAAGAGCAACTCGTCAAAGCTCGTATTGGGCAAGGGGCATATCGTTTGAAACTTCTTGAGGAATCTTCAGAATGTATTATCACAAGGGTAAATGATGAGCGTATTCTTATGGCAAGTCATATCAAACCTTGGAGCGTTTCAAACGATGCCGAAAAAATTGACCACGATAACGGTCTTGTACTAACTCCAACTTACGACAAACTTTTTGATCAAGGATTTATTTCATTCGAGGATGATGGAACAATTATAATTTCGCCATACATCTCGCCCCTCAATGTTAAGAAAATGAATTTAGCACAAGGCCGAAGATACAGCATTCCGCCGAGCAATGGCCGTAAAAGTTATCTTGCTTATCATCGCGAGCATATTTTCAAAAAATAATTTATGGCGGAAAAAAAGAAAGTTGCAAAGACAAAAGAGGTTCGCGATTTGAGCGTAACGAAAATATGCGATGTTTGTGGCACATCATATCATCCTCGCAGAAATGGTTATCAAGCGACAAGTAGATTCTGCTCGGCGGAATGTTCACGAAAAGGCAGGAAGTCAAATTGGTAATGAATTGTTTATTGAAGCGCAATATAAGAAGAATTTCATCCAGGATTAATACAATATCTTGCGCTGTCCTCATTCCTAGATGAAACAAGAACAGGCGTTACAAATTTTTAAAACCGGCGCAAATGTTTTTTTGACCGGAGAGCCGGGAGCGGGGAAGACCTATGTAACCAACCGCTACATAGAGTGGCTCCGCGAGCGCGGAGTGGAGCCCGCCATAACCGCCTCGACCGGGATAGCCGCCACGCACGTGGGCGGGATGACGGTGCACGCCTGGAGCGGCATAGGCATCAAGCGCGATTTGAGCGAGTGGGACTTGGAGGCGCTTTTGGAGCGCGAGTCCCTGGTGCGGCGCGTGCGCGGCACGGCCGTGTTGATAATCGACGAGGTTTCCATGCTCGACGCGCGCACACTCGGCATGGTCGATCGCGCCGTGCGGACGCTGCGGGGCAGCGAGCGCCCCTTTGGCGGGCTGCAGGTTGTTTTTGTGGGAGACTTTTTTCAGCTACCGCCCGTAAACAAAGAGAAAGAAAAATCACAGTTTGCTTTTGAGTCGCCCAGCTGGGAGGAGTTGAACCCGCTGTATTGCTACTTGAGCGAGCAGCATCGCCAGGAGGACGACGCGTTTTTGGAGTTGCTTGGCGCACTGCGCGCAGGCACACTGACCGACAACCACAAGAGCGCACTGCGTGCGCGTGCCGAATATCCGGAAGACGGCGACCTTTCAACAAGGCTCTACCCGCACAACGCCGACGTGGACCGCCTCAACGAGGAGGCACTTGCACAGGTCGATGCACCCTCGCGGATTTTTGAAATGCGCTCCGAGGGCGGCAAAGCGCTGGTAGAGTCGCTCAAGCGCGGGTGCCTTTCGCCGCAGACACTCGCGCTCAAAGAGGGCGCGGCGGTGATGTTTACGCGCAACAACTTCGACAAAGGGTATGTCAACGGGACACTCGGCACGGTTATAAATTTTGGCGAGAGCGGATTTCCAACCGTGCGTACGCGGGAAGGCCGTCTTATTGAAGCCGCTCCGGAAGAGTGGCGCATCGACGACCGCGCCCGCAC
>Ga0208375_1001236_pt1 | contig 30132 bp, 34 predicted proteins | sample RifOxyD1_FD_184038 | JGI IMG/M metagenome (GOLD analysis project Ga0208375, IMG submission 184038) | Soil microbial communities from Rifle, Colorado - Rifle Oxygen_injection D1 (SPAdes) | ecosystem: Environmental > Terrestrial > Deep subsurface > Rock core/Sediment | place: Rifle, Colorado...
ATTTTGCAAAGTTCTCCAAATGGAAACAAAATGTAGATACTTATTGCACTTATCTTGATGGAGCAAGAGAAATGAGACTAATTGATAGCCATGAAAAAGTATACATTATAAGAGATACTAGGAAAGATGAATATTTAGTTGATAGGGATTCTTGTGTTGATGAAATTTACATATTGCCTGATATTACTAAAAATTTGAAAGGAAAGTTTACTAGAACTGCTGAAAATAGAATGATTGATTTCTTATATGATGCTGAAAGAAGAAGACAATAAAGGAAACTTTCAAATAAACTAATAAATTTAATCTAAATTATAATTCAATGTTAAAAGAAAAATTAAATGAAGATAAAAAATTATTAGCTATTTGGGCTATAAAATGCAGTGAAAGAGTGCTTCCTTTTTTTGAATCATATTCTCATGATGAGAGGCCGAGAAAAGCTATTGAAACCTGCAAAGAATGGATTAAAACAGGCATCTTTAGCATGAAAGTCATAAGAACAGCTTCATTAGATAGTCATAAGGCTGCTAGTGAAGTAAAAGAGAATGATAAATCTTGTTTTGCTGCTCATGCTGCTGGACAGGCTGTTGCAACTTGCCATGTTAAGGAACATGCTTTTGGGCCTGCTTATTATAGCCTTAAGATTGCTGCTCTTGATAGTGAAGATAAGGTTATTGAAGAGTTTAAATGGCAATCAGAAAATCTTCCAGAACATCTAAGAAAAGAATGGGCTGAATGGAATAATAAACGATTGCCCAAGAATTTGAAGAAGTATTGGATTAAATTCTTAAACAGGTAAATTTATAAATAGTTTTTAGAGTTTATGAATATGGCAGTTAAATTAACTAAATATGAGAAAGCTAGAGTTATTGGTGCTAGAGCATTGCAAATAGCTATGGGTGCTCCTATTTTAGTAAAATTAACCAAAGAAGATTTTGAGAGAATAAAATACAGCTCAATTGAAATTGCTAAACTAGAGTTTGATTCTAACATGTTGCCTATAACTGTCAAAAGACCTTTACCTTCTGCTAAATGAACTTTCCTTTAGAAATAATTGTTAAAACTGGGAAAAGTAAAACTGAGATAATTAAAGAAGTAAGGGTTTTGCACCCTTCACGAACCCGCGAAACTAATATTGTTTATTTGAATGTTAAAGGAATGCCTATTGACAATGAAGCTAATGTTGAGATTATCAAGTTTTTTTCTAAATTAACTGGAAAAAGAGTTAAGATTGTTTTTGGTTTGAAAAGTAAGAAAAAAGTTGTTGATCTTTGTTAATATTGTTATTATTCTTAAGTGATTAAAATAGAAAGAATTATAAACCAAAGATAAAAACAATAGCTGATGGTAAAAGGAAAAATTTCATTTAGAAATCTTGAAATGGATTTAGCAAGATATCCTGAAGTTTTACGAGCTTCTGAAACAGATGGAGCTATACATTATCAAAGACAATACTGTAATGAATTAAATTTAGATGAACCTGAAGCTTCTTTTGTTTATTTTAAAGATAACATATGGCTTAAATTGAGAAATACAATTGATAAAGGTTGTGAGTTATATTTTGCAACTAAACCTGGAGAGGATCTTAGGGAAGGAAGTGTTATTGGATTTAATATAAGTATTATAGCTAATATTGATGATGAATTGAAAAAATTTTTAGCTGCCTTAGATGAAAAAGCAGTATTTTATCATACTCATCCAAAGGTGGGTAATGTAGGACCTGAACATCTTGATATTTGCCCCTCTAAACAAGATTTCTATTCTGCTGGAAGATTTTCTCTTGATTTTTTGGTTGGCGATAAAATATTTATTGAAAATGGATTATTTGATTATTTTGGGATAATTTCACATTTTGGGGTTACTGCCTTTGCTCCTACTAGGGCTTTTTATTCAAGATTAATAGATAAAATAGTGCCAAAAATGCCATTTTTGTCAGAAAGATTTATTACTCATCAAAGTTTAATTGCCTTCAGAGAAGCAAACCTTTTTTTCTTAACTCATTTTCAACCAGGAGTTAATAAAGTATTGGATACAGAGGTTGCTAATGGAAATTTTCGTGTCCGTTTTATTCCTTTATGGTATTATAATAATTTTGAAGCTCCTGTTTAATTATCTTGTTTGATTTATTTTCTTAGGTAATTTTTATAAATAAGAGATATATTTTATAATAATATGGTTAAAAGATATATTAAAAGAAAGGGCAAAACTTATGGGCCTTATCATTACAAAAGCAAAAGAATAGGAAAACAGGTAAAGTCTATTTATGTTGGAAAAGAAGAGAATGGGAAAATAAAGAAAAGAAAGCATTCTAAGGTTCAAAAAGTACATGAAGCAAAAGAATATCACTTTAAAGATAAAAGAGTACATGAATTCAAATTATTATTAAGAAAAGCTGATTCTCTATTAATTGAGAATAGAGTTGCTGAAGCAATGCAAGTTTATACTGAATTAACTAATTTATACAAAAAAATAAAAGATGAGAAAGAGAAATTGGAATTATATGAAAGAGCAAGAATGATTTATGATAGAATAAGATTACAATCTGGATAATTTATTTAATATTTCTTTTTCGCTTTTTTCTATTTCTGGAGATGAGAATTCTGATTTTCTGCTGATTAACTTTTCTTTTCTTTCTTCTAAAATATCAATATGCATTAATGGTTCTGGTCTTATTGGCTTTACTTGGATTGATTCATTCTCTTCTTCTTTTAATTTTGGGATTTCTTTTTTTATGAATAATGATCTTATTTTAGTCATCTGAGAAGGCTTGATTAAATCTAAATCATGTTCATCTAATTCATAGGGTATTGGTGGTTCTAGCATAGTGGAAGATAGGTGTTGGAGTATAAAAATTTATTTATTAAGACTTTTTGATTGATTATTATGAAATTTGGACATATTGCTGATTGTCATATAGGTGGATGGAGAGAACCTAAACTAAAGGAATTAACTATAAAGACATTTAATGAGGCTGTTAATATCTGCATTAAGAAACATGTTGCTTTTGTTTTGATTTCAGGTGATTTGTTTAACACTTCTGTGCCTAGCATTGAGCTGATTTCTGAAGTTGCTTCTATTTTAGGAAAATTAAAGGAAAGAGATATTGAAGTTTATATTGTGCCTGGAAGCCATGATTTTTCACCTTCTGGGAAAACAATGCTTGATGTTCTGGAAAAAGCTGGCTTATTGAAAAATGTTTTTTTAATTGAAGATGGAAAATTGAAGTTTACTATAGATAAAACTAATACTAAAATTACTGGATTATTGGGGTTAAGAAATAATCTAGAGAAATCATTTTATGAAGATTTAGGATATTTAGATGATGAAGAAGGATTCAAGATTTTTATGTTTCATACTACTATAAATGAAATTAAACCCAAAGACATGGAAAAAGTTGAAGGGCAGAGTATACATTCATTGCCTAAATCTTTTGATTATTATGCTGGCGGGCATGTTCATTATGTAAAAGAAATTGATTTTGGAAAAGGAAAATTAGTTTATCCTGGCCCATTATTTCCTAATAATTTCAAGGAATTAGAAGAGTTAGGAAAAGGAAGCTTTTACATTGTGGATGATAAATTAAATCTTGAGAAAATTGAGATTGAATTAGTTAATGTAAAAATATGCTTTTTTGATGCTAATTCAAAAACACCCAATGAAATTGAGAATGAGATTATTGAAACTATTCATGATTTTAATGATAAAATTTTAATGATTAGGATTGAAGGGATATTGAAAATTGGGAAGCCTTCTGATTTAAACTTTAACAGAATAAATGAATATTTTAAAGATGCTTATTGTGTTTTGATTAATTCAAATAAATTAACTGCTGAAATTTTTGATGAAGATGTTAAAGAAAATATTAGTGAGATAGAAGATGAGGTTATTACTAAACTTGAAAATTCTGATGGCCTTGATGAGATATTAAAAGCATTAGATTATGAGAAAAGCGATGATGAAAAATCTAGCGATTTTGAACAAAGATTGTTTAAGAATTTTATAAAACATATGAAATTAGAGGAAGTTTTCAAAGATGATTATTAAAAAAGTTAAATTACATAATATAAGAAGCTATACTGATGAAGAGATTAATTTTCCTGAGGGAAGTCTATTATTAAGCGGTGATATTGGCTCTGGGAAAACAACGATTTTATTAGGTATTGAATTTTGCTTGTTTGGATTAAGGAAGAATGAACTTTCAGGAGAAGCATTATTGAGAAAAGGAGCTAAAGAAGGATATGTTGAGATTGAATTTTTTTTGGATTCTAAGATTGTGATTAAAAGAAATTTGAAAAGAAGCGGTGATTCTGTTGGGCAGGAAAATGGTTTTATTATTATTGATAATGAAAAGATAGAATTAAGTCCTTTAGAAATAAAGCAGAAAGTAATTGAATTATTGCAATATCCTGCTGAACTTATTTCTAAGTCCAAGGATTTTATTTACAGGTATACTGTTTATACACCACAAGAGGAGATGAAGGCTATTCTTAATGAAGATAGTGAAGTTAGATTAGATACATTAAGGAGAGTTTTTGGGATTGATAAATACAAAAGAATAAAAGAAAATTCCAAGATAATTTCTCAGAGGTTTAGAGAAAGAATTAAAAATTTTGAAGGAAGACTTTCTAATTTTGATTATTTATCCAATGAACTTAAGATAAATGAGAAATATCTTGAAGTTGAGAAAAATGAGATTATTCCTGTTTTGATTGAGATTGAGAAAAATACTTTAGAAATTAATGAGAAAAAAGAGAAAGTTAAGAAAATACAGGAGAAAATTGAGAACAGGAACAAGATAAACAAGGATTTGGAAATAAAACGATTATCTTTGAAATTTAAGCTTGAGAAAATTGAAAGAAATAAAAGTGATATTAAAAAACTTGAGGAAGATGTTTTGAGATTAAATAATGAGATTAAAGATGTTGAATTTGAACCTTCTACTTTAATTGAGATTAAGAAAAAGATTGATGAATATGATGCTGAAATCAGAAAGATTGATTCTGAAGTTTATGGTTTAGATTCTTTAATTAAAAATAATCAGGAAAACATAAACAAAATTGAAAGCATGAAACTATGTCCTATTTGCAAGCAGGATGTAAATGATGGGCATAAAAAAACAATAAGAGATGAAGGTCTTTTTAAAATAAATGAGAGTAATGAAAGAATTCTTATTTTAAACACTAAGAAAAATGAAATTAAAGAGAAACTAGCTCTTGAGAAGAAAATATATGATTCTATTATGGAAAGAAAATCACTTTTTGAAGCCATGAAGTTAAGAAAAAGAAGCCTGGATGAGAAAAAAACAATGAAAGAGAATTTATTTAATGAAATCTTAAAATTTGATAATGAGATTTTAAAGTTTAATGAAGAGATAACTGCACTTGAAATTATTTTAAGCGAGATAAAAGATATTTCTGATGAAAATGAAGTTAAAGAACTGGATAATTTAATGAAGATTTTGAAAAGCTTTGAGATAAAAAAAGCCGAAATTAATACTAAAATAAGAAATTATGAAACAAAAATCAAAGAAGTTAAAGGAAGGATTGAAGAACAGATAATTACGAGAAATAAACTTGAAAAACTTTTAATGCTGAAGAATTATATTGAAAATGATTTTTTGAATGCTTTAATTGAAATTGAAAGAAAAGTAATGCTAAGAATAAATTATGATTTTAACAATTTATTTTCTAAATGGTTTGAATTATTAGTTGAAGGGCAGAATATTAAAGTGAGATTAGATGATGAATTTTCAGTTATTATTGATGAGAATAATTATCTTATTGATTACAATCATTTAAGCGGGGGAGAGAAAACAGCTATTGCACTTGCTTATAGACTTGCTTTAAATCAGGTTATTAATAATTTAGTTTCTACTATCAAAACCAAAGACTTGATTATATTAGATGAGCCAACTGATGGATTTAGCGAGGAACAGCTTGACAGGTTAAAAGTTGTTTTGGATGAACTACAAATTAAACAGATTATTATTGTAAGCCATGAAGCGAAGGTTGAAGGCTTTGTTGATAATGTTATAAGGATTGAGAAGAAAAATCATGTAAGTAAAGTTTTTAGATAAGTTTATATTTTTTCTTATCTGAAAATTTAAATGGGAAATGATCCTTCTATGTTGCCTGCGTATATTGCAGTGGGTCTTAGTGCTACTGCTTTTGGTTTTGCTTTATATGATAGACTAAAACAACCTAGACCTGAAGAATATACAAAAATTAGAGCTAATTTGTTAAATCTCAAATCTGATTTGGAAAGAAAACTTTCCTTTGTTAATCCTTTGAATGTAGAACAACATGCAGTCTTCGAAGATGCAATTGGTTTAGTTGATGATATTTTGAAACAATCACCTCGCAGAATTGTTCGTGGGTTTGAAGATGTACTTGCTAATGTTAGAATTGCTGTTGAATCTTATATGCCTCCTGAATATTGATTTTTTCTTAAGCAACTTTTTTAAATAAATCTGAAAGATAAAATTTATATACTAAAAAGATTGTTTTAAATTAGATGATTAAGATTGATTTGAATTTCAAGAGAATTATTGGCGGGATTCAGGTTATTGGTGGTTTAGTTTGTTTGGGGTTTTCTTATTTTTTTAGTGATTCTTTGGGTGTAGTTATACCTGTAGGTACAACTACTGAACTTTGGGTTTTTAATCGATTTGTTGAAATCGAAAATTTTCTTTTAGTATTAATTTTTATAGCACTTATCATATTTGGAATATCACAAATTTTGCAAGGACTGGTTAATATTAAAGAAAACTAATTCTTCCACAATTCATCAAAATATAATTTAAGAGCTTCTGAAATATTCTTGTTTTTTATAATGATAACATAAGGTGTTTCTTCTGCTGAATATATTGCTATCTTATTTTTAAAAATAGTAAAATTAACATTGGTTTTTATTTCTTTTAGCGCTTTTATTTTGACTTTTGAATTAGAGTATAAATCTTTTATTGATTCTTTATTTTTTACAGAAGTTATTATTTTTCCTTCAATGTTCTTTTTATTTAATTCTTTCAAATAATGCTTATACTCAAATTTAAGCTTGTCAAAAATGCTTAAATTTCCACCTAATGTGCAAAAGGAATCTGATTCCAAAAAATCTCTCACATAAACTCTTAAACCATCCTTGCCTTCGTAAACATTGACTAGATTTTCTTCTTCTGGCGATTCTTTTATTTTTTTTAAATCTTCAACTATTTTTTCTAATTTGGTCTTTTTTTCTTCAAAGTCCTTAAGAAAATTTTCAGGAGAAGAAGCAAAAAATACTCTTTTCCCTTCTTTTTTTATATAATTTAATAGCCCTTTATTTACCAAGCTGGTTGTAATGCCATAGCAAAAAGAACGGTCTATTGTTAATTTTTTAGCAAGCTTTCCTGCTGTCTGGCTTGGATTTTTTAATAATTCTAAATAAATCTCTGCTTGATTCTTTGTCAATCCTATATCTATTAGTTCTTCTACTTTCATAATTTTAGGATAATTTTACTCTTAATAAATGTTGTTGTTACTCACTACAACTATGTTTTATATCTACTAAATACTGAATTTTTAAGAGGTGAAAATGGAGGATAAAATGTCTAGAGTATCAAAACAAATGAGAGAAAATGAATCACTTACACGATATATATTTGAAGATGGTATTGAATTAGTTGAAGATTCAAAATCTAGGATAATAGCTTTTAAAGATTCGAAAGAGGGAATTCCTGATTTTATTAATACACGGACAAGATTAATGCCGTCTTATCAGGTAACTGGTTCTATTCCTTATCCTTTTGTAAATACTCAAGGAAAACTTTTAGAAGATCCGCGAGTAGGAAGTTGGTTAGTTATTTTCAGACCATTTTGTGATGATGGTTATGATCGAGCAAGCGAAAGTACCATAAGAGAAATCGATAAACATTTCATTTTACCAGAAATAAAACATCATCCTAAGGGAATAAAAGAGTTTCAAAAAAGGTTTGCAAAACAACCAATTCCATATTCACCTTTTATTAAAGAAATAATAGACTTTCCGAAAATAAAAATGATGCCAAAGGTAAGTATAATAGGAATGCATTATGCTTTAGGTGTTATGGTTGGAATAAGTGATAGAGGTTTTGACACTAAGGGGGATATTGCCTTATTAACAACTGCAACTGCTTCTCTTTTTTCTGGTTGGAATATGGGAAATATACCTAATTATACTGCATACGGATGTGGATTAGCAACTGCTTATGCTGATAAAATTTTACACTTTATCACAAAAAGTTAGTTTTTCCTTAAGAATTTTAGAGAATTATTATCTTCTTTGGGTTCTTGCTCTTTGTGGAGTTGAAGGACTTCTTGCTCTTTGTGGAGTTGCTGGTTGAGAACCATAAATTTGTGTTCTTAAATCTTGCATATTTGCTGCCATTGCTCCAACTAAAGAATCTATTTTTGCATCATAGTTTGTCCAATTCCTTGCTTGGAGTCTTGAAACAGAATCTACACCTGCCTGTATCTTTCTTTTGTCTGCATTTCTCCTAACTGTAGCTAATGAAAAATCTACATTAGCTATATTATTATCTTCTGCAGCTAAAATATCTGTTAAATAATTTGTTGCATTATCAGCACCGTTAGATATAACTCTTATTTTTGCTTCTTCATATCTTAGATGTATGCCACCATGATATCCAAATGCCTCTCCAATTTCTGATTGCATTCTTTCATGGGCACTAAGATGCTCTTGTTGTATTCTTTCCATACGTTGCATTATTCCTTCCTCTGCTAAAGCATTTCCTGCATAAAGCAAAGAACCTACTGAAGCTAAAGTTGCTAAAAATCTTCTTCCAAATCCTGTATTTTGTTTGTATATTGCCATTTTGTTGTTATTTTAAAGTAGTATTACTATTTATAAATCTTTTGTTTGAGACTCATTAGAGTCTAACTTTTCCTTAAAACAACTAAGAAAGCAGTATGCATTAAACCTTGATGTTCTGGTCTGGCTATGCCTGGCTCTATTTTCCAGGCTCTTTCAATATTTTCTAGAATTTTTTCTATACTAAATGAATGATGATTTTTAACTTCATTTGTGAATGTAATCACTTGGGTTATATTTGGAAGATATGCGACTAAATAACTGCCTTGCTTTAATGCTTTTTCTGCATGCTGTAAAACTCTTTCTGGCTCTGGCAAATCTAATGTTATTAAATCCAAATTGCTTTCTTTTATGCCTTCGTAAATGTCATTGTTTTTTATTTCAATGTTTTTTATTTTTAAGAAAGAGAAGTTTTCTTTTGCTATTTCATAAAATTCCTTATTTTTTTCATATGAATAAACTTTTTTTACAAATCTTGCTAAATTTGCTGATAAAACTCCTGAACCAGAACCTGCATCTAAAACTATTGAATCTTTATCTATTGAAGTGTAAGATAATATTATTCCTATATCTTTTTTTTGGATTATTGCTGGTCCTCGCTTTATTTTCTCTAGTTTTTCTAAAAAGTTCTTTTCCATTTTATAATCCTTCTAAACTTCTTGTTTTCATATCTTGAAAAATCTGATTTGCTCTTGGATATTCTTCTCTTAATGCTCTTTCAACTCTGCTTTTAAACTTATTTCCTGCTAAATAAGGATAGAACTCATTCCAATTCATTTGTACAATTAAATGATATTCATCTGAGGTTACTGCTCTATCTGGTCCATCTTCAATAAACCACGTACCAAACTGGGTTTTTCGATTTATTAAATCATCATAGGCTCTTTTTAATTCATCTAAATCTGTTTTACTTAATTTATCCATAAGAAGATGAATCCTTTCATGAGACAAAATATTATTAAATTCTGATTCATTTTCTAAAAGACTCTCTGATAAAACAATAATCTGTTCTTGAGTGAATAAGTTAAGGTATTTATTTATATCTTCTTGAGAGTATCCTAATCTTACCAGTTCTCTCCTAAAAGTTATTCTTTTCCAAAAGGATAGATAGTTTATTTTTAAATATCCTCCTTTTGCACCATGATACAAACTTTTTTCTTTCATTAAAGTATTAAAGTAAGCATCAAGCACATTTTGATGAACTAGAAATTCATTTGCCTGCATCCTTCTTGTTCTTTGCTGAATTAACTCAGTTTTTTGTTGGTCTGTTAATTGTGCAGATTGGGCTAAAACTGGAGAAGCATTTAATAAGGTAACTGCTAAAAACAAAGATAATGTAATTCCAACTAAACCTTTCGGTTTTAAATTTTTTTTGAATCCTTCTGATTTTTCAACTGGATAATCTAAACATAAAGCATTTTGCTCTTTTAATGCTTCTAAGAATTTTTTCCAATCTTTATTAAATAGGGTATCTCCTGAGCTAGATACTCTAAATAATGCTAGTTTTTGACTTTTAATTGACTCTAAAAATCTCGATACTCTTTGTGCAAATGTGTCTAAAGCTCTTTCTATTTCTTTCTGGTTTATTTTAATTTGTTTTAGAATATCTTCTTTTATTTGAGCTTTATTTTTTGATAAGAATTCAGATAAAGAAACTATTAATTTATATTCTCGATCTAATAAGTTTACAATTTGAGCAATTAATTGCTTATTTCTTCTTATTTCACTTGGATTATCTTGAATTTCTAGATTAGCTTTTTTTGGCAGAATTTCTAATTTAAGTGAATAATAATGTCCATATTCCTGAATTCTTTTTAGTAATTCTGAATAATTCATGTTAAATATCCAAAACCATTCTTGCTATATAGGGGTTGCTCCCCTTATGACCCTGCATTTTTTTTAGTTCAAATTTATGATATGTAATTGCTTTAACGTCTACTTTTAATTGGTGCTTGGCTTGATTAATATTTTCGCCGAAACATTCTGCTTGTAGTTCATTATTTTTTATTTTGACTTTGAATTTTGAGAATAAGATATATTTTGAGTCTTTTAAGAAAATTAACTCTTCTATAAAATCAAAGAGTAAATCCTGAGAATTTTCATTTTTTAATTTGATTATTTTTTTTATTTTTTGCTTGACTTTCTTTAAATTGCACATTGTGTTGAATAAAGCTAATGCTGAGTTTTCAAAGAGTTCATTTAAATTTTTTCCATAAATCTCATAAGCAATATCTGCTGTTGTTAATTCTGGAAGCTGTTTGTATTTTAATTTCATAAAAGAAAAAAGAAAACTAAGTTTAATAAAGTTTTGAATCTAAATTTTTTCTGTTATATATGAAGCTGCTGATAGGGGAAGTGTTCCTTTCCAGGCATATTCTGAACCATTTTGTGTAACATTGGGTAAATGTGTACCATTATAAACAGCTGTAAATATTCTTTTTCCATTTTCTCCATATGCTGTGATTTGATATGCTGGCTTATTTTTATCATCTTTGGAAGCAAGTATTTCTATTTGATATCCTTGCAAGATTCCATTTAATTGGGTATGAGTGCTATCTGTGTTTAAATCAGTCATTCTTGATAAATTAGCTATTACATTGTCAATTGTTGGACGATTAACAATTTGTTGTGGTTGTGTTCTTACTTCAGTGGATGTGCAAGTTAAAGAACCTGCTGCGACAACTGCTGCTGTAATAGCAGACATAAAGAATGGAGTTTTGTGTTGTGTTCTCATTTTTGCCTCTTTTTATTAATTGGAGTCTTTCAATTTACCCTTTTATTTATAAATATTGCTAATATTTGCAATATATATTTTATATAATACAGAAGAAAATTACCTCAAAATTGTGCTTCTTCAGGCCTATCATAAGCCCACCTACCTTGACCTTGAGCATCTTTTAGCAATCCAAAATAGTGCTGAGCTACATCTAAAATCCATATTTCATTAGAGGGGCTAGTGTATCTCGCCCAAGCATGACCACCTAATGCTAACATATTTCTATCTACACTTATCTTTCCATGAAGAAAATTTTCTTTAATAAATAGTTCGATTAAAACACCGCATAATAATGCTTGCTGCCTACAGACCCCAATTCGTTTTTCAATAAAAACGTCTAAAGCTATTTTTCCATTATTTTCAACATTTAATCTTTTTATTATTTCTTCAACATCATCAAGATGATAACCCATTATTTTACTAACTGTTTTATAAACTGCTTTTAGAATTTTTTCTTCTGTTATTTTTTTATTAAAAGAAAAAAAAGCAGGAGATAATGCATTCTTTTTTGCAATTTCATAAACTTTTTTTATTTCTGGATATTTTATTGAGTCTACAACAACTGCTTCGCCTGTATTTGCTACTAAATAAACACCACCATCAATAGGAGAATCTCGATGAATTAAGGGTCTTCCCTCATAATAGTATCTTCCATCAGATCTTTTGGTAATCTTATCTGATTTTGATAATTCATCAATACTATGTTGGGTGTATAACCATCTATTGTCTTTTTTTCCTTGTTTTTTTTCTTGTGAGACTTGGATATCTGTGATGTGCTTAAATTCAAATATAGATGAACCTGTTTGTGGTGCTAAAGATAAAATTGTATTATCTATTAAACGAAAATCTTTGTTTTTTTCAATAGGCGTATTATTCACTAAAGTTCCATTAGTGCTTACATCTCTAACTACATAATGCCCTTCGCTAAAATTGAAACTTATGAGCAAATGATTTCTTGAAACTAAATTATTAGCTGTTGGTTTTATGTTTCCTTCTTTTCCTACTATTATTTGTGGACTTAATGGTATTTTGAAAATTTGGCTTGTAGGCAATTCAACTAATGCGCCAAAAACCGGAATAAATACTAATTCTATTTGATTTTGTTCATTATTTTTTATTGATATTATAGAAGGTGATTTTAAATCTATTAAACTATTTTTTATAAATTTTCCATCTACATAGGTTCCATAGGTGCTTCCTTTACTTTCATTGCCTATATCTCTTAATTGAAATTTGTGTTTTTCTCTATTATACAGAATCTGACAATGTTTTCTTGAAACCCACACATTTTCTAAAACTATATCATTACTGCTATCTCTCCCAATTGTTATATTTCTTTTAAATATGGGCATATCTCCTTTTGGAGTTTTTAGAAAAGCAATTGGTTCATGTTCATAATTACTTAAATCCAAATAAGGCATATAACTAAAAAATAAATTATATACTTAAACTTTTTGTATAACTATCTCAATCTTATTGCTTAGGTTTCTTTTACATCCTAAAAGACAAGATTAAAGAAGAGCAAGTCTCTTCTAACATTCAGCAAAGCTGAATACTTTGGGACCCTGAAAACAAAAGTTTTCATGGAAAAGAAATTCCTGAAAGAAAACAAATTACCTTAACCTAATTGCTTCTAAGTTCTTGGGAGCGTTTGTTTCTATATGCTCTTGCTTGTGAATTGCTGTAGCCAAGTCTAAGCATTTAGAACTTTCACCATGAACTAATATTACTTTTTTTGGTTTTGGAGAAACATGCTTTAAATAATTTAATAATTGCTGTCTGGAACTATGTCCTGAAAATCCTGGAATATGATAAATATTCATTTTGACTTTTAATGGGGTAGATTCTGAATCAAACATTATTTCTTTGTCTCCATTCAATAATTTTCTACCTAATGTATTTGGACCCTGATAGCAATTCAAGATTAATGAATTTTTTGCATTGTCTGCTAATTGTTTAAAGTATTCTACAGAAGGACCACCTTCCATCATACCTGAAGTAGCTATGATAACGCATGGACCACCTTCCACTACTTGGTCCATTTCTTTCTTACTTCCAACTCTTTTAAATATTTCATTTAAGAATGGATTACTATCATTATGGAAAATTTCTTTTTTTACTATATTACTTAAAAAATCAGGATAAGCTGTATGTATAGCTGTGATATCCCAAACCATTCCCTGCAAGTAAACAGAAACTTTTGGCAATAAATTATTTCTAATTGCTTTTTCTATTATTAGCATAATTTCCTGGGACCTGCCAACACCTAATGTAGGCAATAATACTTTTCCGCCTTTTTCCAATGTTTCTTTTATTATATTAAATAATTCCTGTTCTGATTCTTGTCTTGTTGGACGAACATCATCTTTTCCACCATAAGTTGATTCTATGATTAATGTTTCTAATCTTGGGAATCTTGTTACTGCTGGATTCAATAAATTAGTTACTTCATAATTGATATCACCTGTATATAATAAATTATGCAGGCCATTTCCAATATGCAAATGACATAATGCACTTCCTAAGGTATGACCTGAATTGTAAAATGTTAATCTTATATCTGGTGTTATATCTGTAACTTCTTCAAAGTCCAGGCAAATTGTATGCTTAACCATTTCTTTTACATCTGTTGAAGAAAATAATACTTTTCTTGCTTCTTTTTGTGATACGCTAATGTAATCTAATGCTAATAATGAAGCTACATCTCTGACTGGTTCTGTCATGTAACATGGACCTTGAAATCCTAATTTGTACAAATAAGGAACTAATGCAACATGATCGAGATGAGAATGAGAGATTATTATTGCATCTAACTGGTCTAATTTAAACTCAGGTGCATCTAAATAAGGAAAAGCATCTTTTGGCTCTTGAGCTGAAACATCTACACCACAATCTAGCATTATTCTAGATTCAGGTGTTTGGAGCAAAATACATGATCTGCCTACTTGTCTTCCTGCACCTAAGAAAGTGGCTCTAATCCACATTTCTTTTTTACTATTACTCCAATTGTCATAAATTCTTTTTCCTACTTTATCAAGAAATTTTTTTCTATAATCATTATTTTCATATAAAACCTGGCGAATTTTTTCTATTATTGGTGACCTTATTGAAGGTGTTCTTCTTATTTCAGGAATCCAGAATGTTTTATGTTTTATTTCTTTTAGTATTTCACCTGATTTTCCTATAGCTACACCTGGTTTTTCTGATTCAATTATAACTATTGAACGCTGAGGGTCGAAAATTATTTCGCCTATTTTAGCTTCTTCTGGTATTAAAGCAATAATTTCTTTTTTTGTTTTTTCTTCATCCATGCATAAAGAAGGGTCTGGCCTTAATTCAATTCTTTTTTTTACTATGTTTACTATGCCTCTAATTAACTCGTCATTTTTTAGAAAAAAATCCTTGCTATTTGTATAGAGAACTATATTTGCTCCTTCGAAACCAGAATAAGATATTACACTATTATCTGGAATATTCTTTAATATTTCTTTTATTATTTCTGTCATAAGGATTGCATCCTTCATGAACCTGCAAATAAAAACTTGCATCCTTCATGAACCTGGAATAATTTTCCTGTGAACCTGATTTATTTAGAATTTTATCTTGATACTGAAATTTTATTAATTCCGTCTTTTGTTATTGCCAATATATCAATGCCGTTACCTGATGCAGCATCTCTTTCCATTGATGCTGTAACTGCTTTTTTTGCTAATTCTACTCCTTCTTTTACTGTTATATTTTTATCGTAATTTCCTTCTAAGACACCTGCTGCAAACATCATTCCTGAACCATCTGTTGTGTAGTCATCAAACTGAACAATGCTTCCATCTACGCCTATGCTATATAATGAAAATTTATCTTTTGTTTTATTTGCAAGAACAAAACCAGTTATACCCGGGAACATTTTTCTTAAATTATTATAAACCATATTTGCCAATAATGAAGATGTGCTTCTTCCTGTTAATCTTTTTTGCCTTCTGAAAAAGTCTAATCTTAATTGTGCTTTTATTATTTTTAATATTAATTGGACATCTGATACTGAACCTGAGAAAACAACTGCTGAATCATCATTTAATTCTGCGAATTTTTCAAATTTCTTTGAAGAAATTATTCTTCCACCTAAGGTGACACGCCTATCTGCTGCCAAGATAACTCCATCTTTGCAGACTATTCCTACATTAGTTGTTCCGGTTTCTAATTTTTGGTATTCCATAAGAATTCACTTAATTTCCTTATCTATTGGTTGTTTATAAACTTTTTGCTGATGATTTTTGGTTAGTTAAAAATTTATTATGAAAGATTTTTAAGCTTTTAGTATTTAAAAAAAGTATGAACAAATCCTATATTTCTCTTGGAGAGTTTAATTTAGATGATTTATATTCGACTCTACGAGATTTGGAATTAAGAAGAATAACTGCTACTGATTTCAGGAATGAATTTGCAAGTTACTTAAAATTAATTAGAAGTCAAAAGTTTTTGCTAGTAGTAAATCATCAAAAATTAATTGCAACAGCAATATATTCTTTAATAGTCACACCTTCCGATTCAATACCTCGAGTAAATGCAACTGAAGTAAGAAACCATATGGCACATTATCTCAGTAGAGCTGAAGATTTAGACCCTCTGGATCCAAATGCATATACTTGTGTAATTAAGCATAATAAAGAACGATGCATTATAACACCATTAAGTGCAGGATTAGAAATCATAATACTATCAACCATTAGAGAAAGAGAAATACCTTTAATTCTAAATGAAAAAATTTAAGTACGCCGAGACTGGGATTTGAACCCAGAAGCCCCGAAAGGCCAGGTTTTCCCGTTGCATATTTCCAGACTTACACGCTTTTTTGTGTTCTTTTCCTAGAGGTTTTCTTACAAGAAAAGCTCTGTGCGATACCAGATTACGCGATCCCGGCGTAAATAAAAAAGAATTTATTGTTTTAAAACACTTTTCTTTTTGCAAAATAAACCTGTGCTAAAGAAAAAACCAATTTATTCTAAAATTTCTATTGAAGTAAGGGTTGCACCCTTTACGAACCTGCACTAAGAAAAAAACATTACGAACCTGCACTAAGAAAAAAACATTACGAACCTGCCAAAGAAAGACCTTTTACGAACCTGCTTATTCAAGAATCTCTATAGATATGTTAACACCATCTGGGATAGGGACTCTCATTACTAATCTTAATGCTCTTTCGTCTACACCTAAATCAATTAATCTTTTATGAACTCTCATCTGGTATCTTTCAAAAGAAGCTTTACCTTCTCCATCAGGAGATTTTCTTGTTGTAATTTTCATTTTTTTAGTAGGTAAAGGAATAGGACCATAGACCTTTGTCTTTGTTTTTTTACAAACTTCTAAGATAGAATCACAGATTTGATTAATCTTGTCTATTTCTGCACTTGCTAATTTTATTCTTGCTTTTTGCATTTTAAATTAAGCTTAAAATTTCATTTATAAACGTTTTGTTTTAGATTTTTCTTGGGAAATGTTCATAAACTTCAGCATTCTAAGGGAGGGATGGATCCTGACAAGAACAGAAAATATAGAATAAAAAGGAGAGTTATAATTGGGATTTGTGTCTTTATTTTAATAGTTTTATATTTATTCAAAAATGCCTCTTTTTTTATAAGAGCACTTTCTGCTATGAGCTTATTGGTATCTTTCTATTTAATAGACAGATATTTTGATTTAAACTATCAAAAACATCATTATTTCTTTATTGTATTTATTGCATTTTTTGGATTTATATTAAGTCCTTTTTATTATCTCTATCCTAATTATGATAAGATATTACATTTCATACAACCTATATTTTATGCTTCTATTGTTTATCATATGGTAAAAAGATTGGATTTAGAATATAAGTGGAAGATTATTTTTGTTTTATTTATTGTAATTGGAAGTCTGGCTTTATTTGAGATTGGTGAATATTTATTAGATTACTTCTTTGATTTAAAATTGCAAGGTGTATTTTTAAGAAATTTACAAGGATTGGGAAAATTTGACATGGTTATTGAAAAATTAGATGATACTATGTGGGATTTATCTATTGGATTTATAGGAACCTTATCTTATGTTGTTTACAATCTTTTTAATAAAGCAAATTTAAATGAAAGAAAAAAACATTATTAAAAGAAAAATAAAGAAAAAAAGAAGTTAATTACTTCTTTGCAACGTAGTCTATACAGAAACCAGCTGCTACTGTTGAACCAGCATCTCTTATAGCAAATCTTGCCATATGAGGAATGTCTTTTTGTCTTTCAATTACTAATGGTTTTGCTGGTTTTACTTTAACTATAGCTGCATCTCCGTTCTTTAACATATCAGGATGATCCTGTAATGTTTCACCTGTTGCTGGATTTAACTTTTTGACTAACTCTGTTATTCTACAAGCTATCTGAGCTGTGTGAATATGGAATACTGGAGTATAGCCTACTGTTAAAACAGTTGGGTGATTTAAGATTACTATTTGTGCAGTAAACTCTTCAACAACTGTTGGAGGACTAGATACATGACCTAATACATCTCCTCTAGCGATATCTTTAATTCCGATACCTCTAACAGAGAATCCAACATTGTCTCCTGGTTCTGCCTGAGTAATTTGTTCGTGGTGCATTTCTATTGTTTTTACTTCTCCAACCACACCTTTACCTTCTCTTGCTGGAACAATTATTACTTTATCATTTACTTTCATTATTCCTGTTTCTACTTTTCCAACTGGAACTGTTCCAATACCTGTAATGTTGTATACATCCTGGATTGGCAGTCTTAATGGCAAGTGTACTGGTTTTTCTGGAACTTTAAACAAGTCAAATTGTTCAAGTAATGTAGGTCCCTTATACCATGACATTTTATCTGATTTTTTAACTATATTTTCGCCATGCAATGAAGATACTGGTATGAAAGGAATGTCTTTGTAACCGACTGTTTTTAAAATTCCTTCAATTTCACCTTTAACTTTATTGAATTTAGCTTCGTCATATTGGATTGTATCCATCTTATTGACAGCTACACCCATTTGTCCTACACCTAATGTTCTACAAAGCATTATGTGCTCTTTTGTCTGGGCCATTGCACCTTCTGCAGCTGCAACAACTAAAATAGCAACATCTGCCTGAGAAGCTCCTGTAATCATATTTTTAATAAAATCTTTATGACCTGGTGCATCAATAATTGTAAATTCAAATTTTGGTGTTTCAAACTTTTTATGTGCTAAGTCGATGGTAACTCCTCTTTCTCTCTCTTCTTTTAAGTTATCCATTACAAAAGCAAATTCGAATCCACCTTTTCCTAATTCTTCTGCTTTTTCTTTTAATTTTCTCAAAGCCTGCTCTGAGATATTACCAGAGTCGTATAATAATCTACCGACTGTGGTTGATTTTCCGTGATCTACATGACCTACGAATACTATATTGATATGTGGTTTTTGTTTAGCCATTTTTATAATCCTCCGAATGATTAATTATATATTAAACTTGGAAAAACAGGCTTTATAAAACTTTTCTTCGCGAAGAAAAGTTTTGATTAAAGAAGGCAAAGTAAGGATTGCATCCTTCACGAACCTGCTAAAAAAAGAAAGGCAAAATGTCTGAAAAAATAAAGAAATAAAATTTGAAGAAAAAGAAAGGTTAAATGCTCACATCAACTTCTTTAATATTTTAAGTTTAATTTGCTTATATCTTCAAGATAGATTAAATTAAAAATAAAAGAAAAAGATTACTTTCTTTTCTTTCTCATATACAAGAAACTACCTGTGAATATACCAGCTACAACTAAAACCATAATAATGATTCCAGCAGTGCTTCCTAATGCACCAGTTACAGCACCTGTAATGCTTGATAATGCACCTTCTTTAGCTTCAGGTGCGTTTGTATTATCATTAGTATTATCTACAGCTTGATCTACAGGAGGCAATACTATTGGTTCACTATCAACAGAACCACTATCTGTTCTTCTTGGAGTAGTTGTACTTCCGCCAGAGCTGTAATATACAGTTCCAGGAGCTACATAAGTATCAGCTAATAATGTAAACTGAGTAAAGTGAGTTGTTTCAAATGTAATTGTATTAGCAGTAGTATTTCTTGATTTAACACTTAATGTTTCCCAATCACCAGTTATAGTATTATACCAAGCAGGTACTATTTTACTTTCATCATAAGTGCCTAATTCAGCATCACTATAACTTAATGTAATTTCTAAAGCACTACCAAAGGTTTTAGTGCCATCTGAAATTGAAAAGTCATAAACTTTACCAAATAATTTAAATGTACTTGTTTTTGGATTTCCAGCTGCTGTTACTTGATCAGCAACAACATTTACTCCATCAGCTAAAACACCAGCAGGTACTTTTATTGTTAAACCATTAAATGATATAGTGTTAGCAACACTACCATCAGTAATTGTTGAACTAGCTTCATTATTCATAGCAAAGCTTGAAGTTCCTTTAAAGTAATTTACATCTTTACCTTCAACATCTCCACCATAAACTTTAGCTTCAACAACTATTGTATCAGCTGAAACATCATCAGCCATTTTAACAACATCAACATTTAATGTATAAGTAATAGTTCCAGAACCACTTCCCATAATTTCTCTTGTTCCATAACCATAGCCATATCCATAGCCAAATGAATTGTAACCATAATTATTATAGCCATAACCATAACCGTATCCATAGCCATAACCAGAATCTAAACTCTTAACTACTCTATTTTTTACAGTTAAGAAATCACAACCAGAAACAACATTTTTTTCATTGATTTTACATGTTACTTCTTTTGAACCATCTGAAAATTTCATATCAGTGGATAATAAAGGTAAGAATTCACCATCATTAACTTTTACTTCAACAGTAAACTCTTTGTTAGTATCAGTTAAAACATTAACATCAGGTGTATTTAATGAAACATTGATAGCAGAAACAGGACCAGATAAAATTAACATCCCAATAACGACAAAAGTTAATAAAACACTAAATAAAGTTTTTTTGTTTGTATTCATTTTAATATTGTCTCCTTATGATAGAAAAACTAGAATATTAATCTTTATAAAGTTAACGAATTTAATGGTATAACATATAAGTTACAATATCTAGTTAAAATGGAAAAAGTTCAAATAATTATCCTTGCAGCAGGAAAAGGCAAAAGAATGAATTCTGAAGATATTCCTAAAGTTTTAATAGAAATTAATAATGAGCCAATAATAAAATATGCTTTAAAGTCAATTAAAGAATCTAAAATTTGTAAAAAACCAATCATAGTTATAGGATTCCAAGGCCAAAAAGTTGTTCAAGCATTAGGAACTAACTATAACTACATTGAACAAAAAGAACAATTAGGTACAGGTCATGCAGTCGGAGTTTGTAAAGACCATTTAGAAAACAAAGCAGAAAATATTCTAGTTTTATATGGTGATCATCCAACAATTACTCCTAAAATGCTAAAAGATCTAGTAAAATCACATATAGAAAGTAAAAGTGTTATAACCTTAACTACCATTAAAATACCAGACTTTAATGACTGGCGTTCTGCTTTTTATAGTTCAGGTAGAATAATAAGAAACAACAAAGGTGAAGTTTCAGCCATTGTTGAAAAAAAGGATGCTTCTCCAGAACAACTAAATATAACAGAACTAAATGCAAGTTATCTTTGTTTTAATGCAAAATGGTTATGGGAAAACATAACCAAATTAAAGAATAATAACTCACAAAAAGAGTATTACTTGACTGATTTCTTAAAATTAGCTTCAAATCAAAAAGAAAAAATAAATACAATTTTAATTGATACTCATGAAGCTTTAGGTATTAATACACCTGAACAATTAGAAATTGTAACTAAATTTATTTCTCAGCATTCAAATCTATAAATATAAGTTCTATTTTGTTCTAAAACTTTATTAAAACAAGTAGAATTAAATGTATTAAGATTTTGTCTTTGATTTCTGCCTATAAAGATATATAAAGGTTTTTCAAAAACCTTTAACATTTCAACAGATTCTTCTGGTTTAGCATTCCAAAATTTAGTCCATTCCTCATAATCCCATATATTATAATCAAATAAACCAGGAGCTATTGTTTTACTTTTTGAATATCCTAAAACCCATGGAGAATATCTTGAATCAGTTACTAGAACATAAGAATTATTTTCTAAAGTTGAGATTATCTCTAATTCTTCTTCACTAATTAAAGGAGTTTTATCTTGTTTTAAGCTTATAAAAACTCCAGAGATTATTAATAATCCAATTAAGATTAATCCCAATCTCTTATTATTTTGCAAGATTAAATAAAATCCATAACCTGCTAAGATTATTAAAAAAATGTCTAAATGAACTAAAAACCTGTTAAAGAAAACTAATTGAAAGTAAACTATAACTAATAAAATTAAGGTAGATAAGAAGATTAGATTAAACTTCTTTTCTTTAATTAAATAAATAAACCCAATTAAAGCAAAAGGCAAGTAGATTAAAGTAGAGAATTGATATTGAAAAAAAGTAATAAAAGTTCCAGCACCTATATTAGCAGTTACTAAAGGTTCTATTTGATTTAATATCAATTCCTTAAAGTTACTTAAGTAAAAAGGAATTGTTAGCAATAAAATTGAACAACCATAAATTATGTTTTTTACTTTGTTTTTATTGATTAAAGTATACATTAAAAAAGTAAGCCCAAAAATCAAGAATGTGGGTCTATGAAATCCACCTAAAAAAGCAGCAACAGGAATAAATAACAAACTGTTTATTTCTATCAAGTAAAAAGCTAATAATATTAAAATTAAAGCAATAGAATTTTTATAATAAAAATATGAAAATACCTTAAATTGAACAATGGATAAAGAATAAACAATTGTTGACAAGATTGCTACATTTTCATTAAAAAATCTTTTTGCAGTTGCATAAATCATAAATCCCAATAATAATGTAATAAACATAAAGAAAGGTATCAATAATTGTTCTATTGTAAATATATTCTTTAAGACTCCAATTAAAGTTAAGAATCCTAAAGGAAAAGTCAAGTAAACCCAATTATCAGTAAATCCTTCAAAAGCATATTTGTAAATTCCAGGATCATATCCCAAAGGAACACTATTATTTAGATAAGGTAAGATTCTTATTACTAAAATTAATATTAAAGGAAGTATTAACCATAATTTGTTTATTTTAACTTCTTTTTCTTTAGTTAACACTAAAGCAAATAATCCAAGTAAAACAGCAAAGATTTCAAAGTGCAAGGTATATTTGAACAACAACTCAAATGACACCAAAGCAACTAAGATAACATAAATTACCAAAAGCTGAAAAAATGATGACTTAATTATTTGCTTCATTTTTTACTTCTTCTTTTATTTCCTTTATTTCCTTTTTATTTATGTCTTTCATAAGTATATAACTAAATATTGGTCCTAAAATAAGTATAACAATTAATCCTATAACTCTCCCCAAAACAGTTGCTGCAACAGCTTCAGTTGTCCCAATACCTACAATTGTAGCAGAGAACACATTAATAGCATCCCCTATTCCTAAATTACCTGGAGTTATCGAAATTAAAATAGATAAACTTCCAATTGAGGCAATAAATAATGCCTTAAAAAAATCAATTTCAACTCCAAAAATACTATAAGTTATTATTGTTGATAAGGTTCCCAAAATTAATTGTATAAGACTAATTAAAACAGTTATAAAAATTGTTTTTTTATTATTCTTTATTAAATGCCATCCATTAATAACTTTTATAACTCTATTTATCCATTTATTCTTATTTTCATTGAATTTGGGAGAAAATATAATTATTAAAAGCATAAAAATAAATATCCCTAAAAAAATAAAAAAAATTATTTGGTCAAATAAACCATAAACAAGGTAAAGGTAAATCATAGAAATAAGTCCAGTAATAGCACTTATCAAAAATACTAAAAGATAAACTGCAGAAAATATAGCAAAAAAATGAAGATAAGAAAAATTATATTTTTTCTTTAAATAAACAGCTCGTGCAGCCATTCCACCTTTAAAGGGTGTTATAGTATTATAAAAATTAGTAACAACAGATAATCCAAAAGATTCTCTTTGTTTTAATTTTAGTCCAAAAGGTTTCATTAAAATATCTAAGTATAATCCATTTAAAATAATAAAAGTAATATTAAAAATAAAAATAAGAAAAATAAAATAAAAATTTGATAAACCAATATTACTCAATGTTTTAAAGTCAGAAATATGAGTTGTCACATAAATAGTTAAAAAAAATATAGTGATTAAAATAATTAAAGTAGAGCATATAATTTTAAGATTTGGTTTCATTGATTTTCCCTTCTTAAATTATTCATTTTTACTAATATCACTAAAAAATCATTGAATAAAAAAGAGCTTAATTTAGGAGAAATTTTGAAAAAAAGATTTCCTAAAAAACAATAAATCTTAAATAAAATTATAGAAAGAGTATAACTTTGAGACATAAACTTATTCTTTATTTTATATGAATTTTCATAATATTTCGATTTTTGAAAGTATTCAAATACATTAGTAAAAGAGTAACCCATGATTTTACTATATTTTTTTAATTGTTTTGATAAGTTTTTATAGTTATAAATATTAATATGTCCCAAATTATTAATAATATTTTGCCGTAATTTTCCCCCTTTTATAAAATTAAGTAAATTAACAGACAAATTATCCTCTAGAGGAACTTTAAAAATAACATAATTAGATATTCTTTTTAGTTCTTTAAGTCCAGATTCTGGATTTGAAAGATGCTCTAAAGTATCAATCATTAGAGTAATATCTACTTTTCTTTTTAGTGATGTGTGACATATATCTTCATTTAAGCAAATTTTCAAATCAGGATTATTAATTTTTTGTTTTTTTAACATAGAAGGAGTAAGATCAATAGCAATTTTTGTTATTTTTTTATTATATTTGTTATGAATATAAAAAGATATTTCCCTTAAAATTAATCCAGAACCACCACCAACATCAAGGATAGTTATTCTTTTCTTTTTTAATTTCTTCATACATTCATCAATAAATGGAATAATCTTATATATTTTCCAAGTTGAATCTTCTTCATGCATAGATGGATTTTTAGAAACATAAGTATTACGAGAATAAAAATTATTTATTTTTTTGGAAGTTATAGATTTAATTTTCATTTTTACATTGTTTAATCTTGTATATATAAATCCTATTATCAATATTATTTACTAATTCAAAATTATTATAATTTTCTAATTTTTGAATTATAGCAAAATCGTTTAAGATTAAAGGAAAATATTCATTAGAATATAAATTATTAACTTGAGTATGTTTCAACCAATTAGATAGCCTACCATCAACAATTAGATAAGTATTATTCATAGAGATAAGGCAAATATCATTAGGATTTTTTCTAAGAGAATAATATAAAATATGCCTAAAAGTAAGATTCATATATTGTCCACCAAAACTTTTTCTTTTAGATAATGCTCCAATTATACCTTGTGAAACTGGTTCGCCTAATATAGTTGAATCGAGGGGGGTATTTTCTTTTATCCAAATTGCAGAAAGAATTTCATAATTTGTAAAACTAGAAACTTTTCCTTCTTCAGTATTATAAGTTATCCTAGTATTTATAAAATTGGGGATTATAAAAATAGATGAAATAATTATTAAAATTGTTAAAAAGAATACTATAATAAGTTTTACATTTTTTTGTAATTTAATTTTAAAAGAATAGATAAGGTACATATAAGTAATTCCAATTAATGCTGCTATAACTGGTCTAATTAAGATTATAACTCTAGTTGTTAAAGGTAGTGGCAGAAAAAATATGGTTAATAAACTTAAATAAATAGAAGAAATAAAAGATTTTTTTAAATCATTAGTAAATAATATTAAAATAGAAATTATTATTGAAATTAAAATAGGTAAACTTGAATACCAAGAATTAATATAATTCCATTTAGTGGTAAAATCATAATCAAACTGAGTAAAGCTATTATTAAAAATCATAAGATTAGAAAGCCAAAAATGATCTATAAGAACAATAATCGAATAAGCTAAAATTAAGATAAACAGAAAAAAGAAAGGCTTTATTTTAATTTTCTTGAAAATTAACCATAAAAAAATCAATAACAACATAATAAGAACTCCAAAAAAGTAATGTATAAAAACTAAAGGTAAGAATAATAAAATATAAAAAAAATTATTTTCATTATTTTTATTAAGATTGTCTACAAATATTTTAACGATAAATGGAAAAATAACTAATATCATAGTGGAGGGCATAATAAAATAAATACCCGAGGCCCTACCTATTTCAAAAAATAGTAGACTTATTAAACAAACCATAAAAGATATACCCCTATTTATTGATAAAGATTGACACAACAAATATGTCCCTAATAAGAATAGAAAAATAAAAGAAAATGTCGCTCCCCAAAATAATCCAATAGGTAATATATTAAATTCATAAGATGTAATAGCCATTAAAATATGAAAAATAGGAGTGTATGAATTAATATTAATGGAGGAAGAGTAACTCGTTAAAAAAAAATTAAAGTGATTAGAGGTCAATCCGTTTATTATTTCTATATGGGTAAATACATCTTGTCCAACTTGAAGAGGATAAGGAGAAAAATATTTCATTACCATAGTAAAAAGACTGGCTAATAAAAATAAAAAAAAGAAGCTCCATTTTTGTTTAATATCTAACTTAGAAATTTCTAAATTAAATTTAATTATATTAAACAAGCAAATAAGATTAATCAAAATTATAAAAATAAACATACTCGGAGAAAAAATTGAAAGCAAAAAAAATAAAGATAAAATTATGATTATTCCATAGGCCCAAGCATATACAAAAAACTCAGTTTTATTTTTTTTACATGCTAAGGGATATCCAACTAAAAAAGGATAAATAAATATTAGGCCAGAGATTAAGATTGAAATAAACCATTCGAAAGAAGATCTAAAAAAAATGATAAAGATGATAATAAATAATAAATATCCAAAAATTAATTTTGATAGTTTCATGATACTTTTAAAATTTTCTCCCAATCCTTAATATTTAATTCCCAATCAAATTTTTTTCTAATTAGTTTATTTAAATTTTTAGCAAATTTAATTCTTTCAGAATTATTGATTAAAGTGGTAATAGCATTTTTTAATTCAATAAAATTTTTAGGATTTATAAGTAAACCTGTTTTTTTATTGATTATAATCTCTTTTGTACCACCAACATCAGTAGCTATAACAGGCAATCCCACTAAACCAGCTTCTAAAATAGTAGAAGGTAATCCTTCAGTATAAGAAGGATTTATAAAAATATCAGATTTAGACAAAATTTTTATAACCCTCAACCTATTTACTTCTCCAAAAAAAATAATTTTATTTTCTAAATTGAGTCTTTTTGCTAAATCTTCCAATTTATTTTTATATGGACCATCACCAACAATATATAAACTAAGGTTTTTATTGTTTAGTTTATCGAAAACATTAATTAAATCTTGAACTCCTTTACCATATATTAATCTTCCAACAAAAACTAAATTTTTTACTTTTTTTGTTAATTTAATAGGCTTTATAGATTTTGTATCAATAGAGTTATAAATTACAACTGAATCTTTTCCAGATAATTTTTTAACAAATAATTTTACTTCTTCGGAAATAGAAACTATTTTATTAGCATTATTTAAAATTCTTCTCCCAATAAATAGATCAAAAATTCTAGAACATAACCAAATTATTAAATTATTTGTTTGAACAAAAGAACTACCATGTTCGACATGGATTAAGCTTATATTATTTTTTTTAGCAAATTCCATACCAATTAAAGAACTATGGAAAAAACGAGTATTAGTTAAAACAACATCATATTTTTTTTTTGCAATATTTTTTAATTGCTCATCTAAATGCCTATTGTCTGGAATATAATATGAATTTAAAATTTTTTTACATTTAACTCTAAATACATTTATATTAAAAATATTTTCTTTTAAAATTTCAGTTTTTTCAGTATCGTAACATAAAACAGTAATATTAAATCCTTTTTCAATCAACTTTTTTGATAGGTTCAAAACATAATTACTTAATCCACTTTTTCTTGGATAAAAAGGGGTAGTAAATATTAAGATATTCATCTTTACTTCCTTTCAAACTCTTTTTTCTTTAATTTATACAAAATCTCTTCTTGAGTAGTATGAATGGTTTTTAACATATCAGCAAGAAGCCCTAAAATAGCTAATGAAATTCCAAAAACCATTAAAAATACAGAAATAGAAAATAATGTTCTAACAGGAGTTGTCATTAAATGAGTTAACCAGTACCAAAAGGAATAAGCTCCACCTAAAAATCCTAAAGAGAATAAAACTAAGCCAGGTAAACCAAAGAAAGACAATGGTTGAGTATCTCTTGTAGCTTTTAATATAATTCCTATACTCTTAAAGGCATATCTTCTTAATTGTCCAGAAATATGACTTTTTCTTTCTTTAAAATATCTAACTTCTAAAGGTAACTCTTTAATTCTTAAACCCTTTTCAACTAAATCAATAAATACTTCTTGAGTATAAGTAAATTTTCCTCTTAAATTCATTCTCAATGCAGCTTCTCTCGAATAAGCTCTAAATCCACATTGAGTATCAGTAAATTTTTGTCCAGTAACTCTGCTAATTAATTTAGTAAAGTGATAATTACCAAATCGTTTAACCAAGGGAATATTTTTAGTCATTTCAGGTCTTAAAAACCTAGAACAAGTAACCATATCTGCTTCTTCATTTAAGATAGGTTGAATTAATTTAGGAATATCTTGTGAATTAAATTGCCCATCAGCATCAATATTAACAATTATATCAGCACCTAATCTTAAACCAGTTTCAAGACCATTTTTAAAATTCCTTCCTAAACCTAGATTATACTTATTTTTAATAACGAAATCAGCACCAGCCTTTTTAGAAACTTCAATTGTTTTATCAGTAGAACAATCATCCATAACTAAAACCTTAACATCATCAATCTTAGAAATTTGTCTTGGAATTGTTTTAATAACATTCCCTATGTTTTTCTCTTCATTATATGCAGGTATTACAACAACTAGTTTCATTTATGTCTCCTTTTAATTTGTTTACTATTAAAATATATCCCAACTCAGCCTTTTTAAACCTTTTTAATTTAGTTATTAGCTAGTAGTTAAATTTAAATAGTATTAAAAATAAGAAAAATTATGAAAAAGAACAAAGCATTAAACTACACTATAGCAATTTTAATAATCATTTTAATAATTTTTCTAGCTTTGCCTTCAAACAAAGAAAAGCAAGAACAAGTTCTAAAATTCAAAGATAAAGATCTATACACTTTCACAAAGACAGATGAATCTATTTACTTTCCAATAAAGAATAATGATTACATGTTATCTTTCACAGCTAAACCAGAAAATTCACCTGTAATATTAAATATAAACAATAACAGTGTAACAATAAACAAAGAAGGTAATTACAACTTAACAATAAAAGATAGAGATTTATTAGAAATTAGCTTAAAATCTTCAAAAGCAACCCCAAATATTGAAAATATAGCAATAAGCTCAATACAAGGAGAACATTTAGAAAAAGAAGGTGAAATTTTAGCTTTTTATCATGATATAGACAAAGCAATTGTATTAAACAGAACATTAAGCAAAGGAACTTACTCTTTAGAATTCAAAGCATTAGGTAAAGAAAAAGCTATTCCAGCTAAAGTAAGAGTAACTTATGGAAATAAAACAAAAGATATTACCTTAACCAATACATTAACTACAACTAAAGTAGATTTAGGTACTTTAGAAAAAAATGTAATAATCAAGATACAGCCATTAGGCTTAATATCAAAAGGTAAGTATCAAATAATAAATATAAAGGAAATTAAACTTATCAAACCTAGTGCAGATAAAAAAGTAACAATAAGTAATATTAAGTTAAAAGAAATATGAATCAAGACCTAAAAGCAAGTTTTAATTATGTTTTTCAGATTACCTTAGTCTCTTATTTATTATTGTTATTAATTAATGAATTTAAGAAAGTTGTTTTCATTAATTTAAACTATTTAATGATTATTGTAATAATTTTTGGAATATTAACTATTTTCTTTCCAATAGAAATAAAGAAAGAAAAGTACAAAATAAAGAAAAGAGATATTCTCTTAATTTTCTTCCTAGGAATTTTAGGTTCAATAATCATATTCATAAAGATTAAAAACCTAGGAATAATCGCTTACTTAATATCAATAATGGCAGGAGTATTAATAATCCTGTTAAGCTACATGGTGCTAAAAGATGAAGATAACATATAGATGGTTAAGTGTACTAGGAATATTATTTGTAATATCATTAGCTTTGACAATAAAGCTTCCTTTCCTACAATCATTAAGAATAGTCTTTGGCTCTTTTTACGTTTTATTCTTGCCAGGTCATTTCTTAACCTATGCTTTCTTCCCAAAGAAAGATATTGATTTTATAGAAAGACTAACATTAAGCTTTGCTTTGTCAATAGCAATAGTTCCTTTAGTTATCTTCT
>Ga0208375_1001237_pt1 | contig 30090 bp, 29 predicted proteins | sample RifOxyD1_FD_184038 | JGI IMG/M metagenome (GOLD analysis project Ga0208375, IMG submission 184038) | Soil microbial communities from Rifle, Colorado - Rifle Oxygen_injection D1 (SPAdes) | ecosystem: Environmental > Terrestrial > Deep subsurface > Rock core/Sediment | place: Rifle, Colorado...
CATGCAAAAATCGCGGTGCGCAAACGGAGTGAAAAATTTTCATTTAGAATTATTGGATAAGGATTGAATCTAGAATCATATCAGCTAATTGATGAGCTAATAGCGCAGCTAAAATACTGTTTGACCTAATATATGCTAAAGAAAAACAGATTCCTGCAATGCCTACGGTAATTTGTATTGAAATGGGGTATTGGTTATGAACAATTCCAAATAAAATTGCAGAAAATAAAATCCCTATGGAAACCCTTTTGAATGTGTATGTAACAATTAGAAAAAGAAAAGCTCTGTAGATAATTTCTTCGTACGAGTTTGAAAAGATATTCCCAATAATTTTTTGACTATCGGGAAAAAATCCAATTCGAAATCCCATTCCTAGCGCTAACGGAATAACAGGGAGACAAGAAATCACTCCCCATAAAAACCCTTCTTTAATAATAAGCTTGGGATCAGTAAAAAAATGAGGTCGAGGTATTTTTTTAATTTTAATAAATAAGACTAATAATATCGATGAAACTGCAAGGACAGGAAGTCCTTGTGAGAAGACATGAGAACCCAGCATACTATAATCTTTTCCCCAAATAGATCGAGCATTCGAAATAAAGGAACCAAGCATTGGCCGTAGAAGATATTCACTTGCCCACCAACAAAGGATAGAAAAAGCAAGGATGGTACTTCTTTTTAAAAAAGTATCATCATTTTCTAGAATAAATTCATTGTTGTTCGTCTTTAAAAATGTCATTTTCATAGAGTAGAATTACCCCCGACCTTTGCAAAAAGTCAAAGGTAAAACCCTCGCAGATCCGTACGTGCGAATTTCCCGCATACGGCTCTTCAAAATTTGTCTTAGTCTATTAGTTTTCATAAAAGTTATTTCCTAATTGTTTAAGCTTTAATTTACTCCACGCGGACATCAGGGGGAAGTACTTTATTCTTTCTAAGAAGCTTTCCCAAGTATATGATCTTTTCTGACTTCTACGATTTAACCATTTAAATAGTGACTTGACCGCTTCAGTGTAGAAATGATTAATCTTGAGGTTGTTAATGGCATATCCATAATAGTTGATGTGGCCTACTATTTTGGATTTTGCCAGCGCCCAAACATCTTTTAGTTTCATTCTACTTCGGTTTGTTTTTATCCACACGTCAAACTCTCTTATTGCCCTGATGAGTTTTTCCTTTTGTGTTCCAACTTTTAAAACCTTCCTCTTGTTTTGCCTGCCCCAATAAAAGGTCAATCCTAGAAAACTAAAGCTTTCATGATTATCCTTTGATAGTTCTAGCATGTGAGTCTTGTCTTCGTTAAGTTGCAGGTCGAATTGTTCAACCCTTTGTTTCAGTTCAAGCATAAACTTTTCGGCCGTATCTTTCTTTCTGAAAAAGAAAATTGCATCATCTGCATAACGAACCATTATGTTGTCATGGGATGCGTATTTTCCTTTGAACCATTGATCCAATACTTCATTGAGATAGATGTTGGCCAGGATAGGACTCATGATTGATCCCTGGGGAGTGCCAATTTCACTTGGGATTTGTTCTCCATCATAGGAGATTAGATCTCCTACCAGAAATCTTCCAATTAGTCCTTTGAACTTTCTATCTGAGATTTTCTTTCCCAAGATTTCCATCAATTTACGATGAGGAATTGTGTTAAAGAAACTAGAGAAGTCTATCTCCACTACATACTTCCTTTTATTTTTCATAAGAGAGTTGTAGCATGTTTTGATGGCGCCATCTGCTGACTTCATGGGCCTGTACCCAAAAGAATACTTGATGAATAAAGGCTCATAAATTTGAGTTAGTATTTTACTAATAACCCAATCAACGATTTTGTCTTCAAAACAGGAAATAGCAATGGGCCTTGTTTTCCCATTTGCCTTTGGAATAAGGACTTCTCTTTTTGGTTGAGGCCTGTAAGTTCCACTCTTAACTCTTTGTTCAAGGTTTAAAAGATTTACTTCCAAGTTTTCACCATACTCAGATTTACTAATGTCATCCACACCTTGGGCCTTCGTTCCGTCTAGGGCCTTGAATGCCTCTTTAAAAGAGTCCACATGTAAATGTGTTAGGAGGTTTTGAAAGACAAAACTTTTGTCTTGTGCTTTCAGACTTACTCTTGTCCATCGGTTTGGAAACATATCAGTTTGGTATGTTTCTTTGTGCTCCCTTGATTCCCCTCTGTAGGAGGAGGGAGTACCCGTAACAAGATTCAAATTTTGCTGCTCCCTTCGCTCTGTCCGCATTACCGGCCCTCCACGCTACTATGAAGCAGTCTGACTTCCTTTTGAAGAATTTTACTTGTCTTGAAATTGTCTTTCTTGATTTCGCAATTCAACATACTGTTAACTCCAAAAGGATATCCCAAGTTCCGTCGTTTGCTTTATCTGCATGCCATGCTCTTGGACCCCGGAAAGGTTGAATATCATCAAAGATATTTCAATATTGCCTTCGTCCGACTAATACCGTCTCGGCCCTTTCGCATTACCATCATCTCTCGGGGCTCTATCACTTAAAGGTGACATTCCACCTAATGGCCTGCAGACTCTCTGCCAACACTTCACTGATGTCGTTACCTAATCAGCGCCTGACTCAATACAAGGCCCTCTTCCGAGGTTACCTTGGCAGGACTGAACATTATTGCTAATATCGCACCTGCTAGCAAACGCCAGCTTTGCTTGGCGTACACCATTTTGATATAACACACATAAATAACATTTAAAACTATCTATAATCAGCTCAAGTAAAAACAACAAACATTTACGTTCCATAAGACTTTCAAATATTTCAGGGGATAGTGTCAGGGTAATTTGATCAAATCACACTTGGTTGCCGATGAGACACGGATAAGTAATTTTAAAATCTTTGCTTAAATATCAAATCTTGATCATGAAATTAATAATTTAAGATCAATTCTTACGCTTTAAAAGAGTTTTGCGGTTATTGAGTCACTTAATCGTAGCTAGATGAAAATAAACTTTGCAATTAGAAATATGCTCATCTTTTTTAATTGATGAAATGAAGTCATCCCTGAATGATTCAAATTGACTACCAAGAAATTTTTTGAGTCCCCCCATCCTTTGAAATCGGTTCTCCCAAGCAATTACAACATCATTCAATGCAGCACCCTGAAAAGATAACTCTTGATCCTCAAGAAAACTAGAGTCTAAAATATCAAATCCATTGTTTTCAAGATAGGATTTAATCTTCTCTCCACTTTCAAAGTCATAATTCTTTCTTTCAAATGAATCTTTATAAAAATTTGCAATTAATCTTTCATCCTCCTCTATCATTGGCTTGTGGTTTAAAAGTCCTGACATCTCAGTAATTGCAATCCATCCATCTGGTTTAAGTAATGTTTTCCAATTCTGCAGTATTTTATCAAAGTTTGTAAAGTATGCAGGAACAAAACTAGTCCAAATACCATCAGCTAAAGCAAGTTTGGAAAAATCTATTTTTGTCAAATCACATAAATCAAATTGAGAATTTGGAATACTTCTTTGCTTTGCATATTGGATTAGGTCTTCATTTCCGTCTAGTCCGTGTACTTTTGCACCCATACTTGAAAGTTTTTTGGAATGATCTCCCTGAGCGCAGCCTAGGTCATAAATGAAAGAATCATTTAATTGAGGAAGTTTAAAAAAAAGAGTTTCCCAATTTCTCCACCCCCATTGCTTTTTATATTGTTCAAGTAAAGTACTCATAATGTTATAATCTCAAAAAACACCTTCAAAGTAAAATGTGTCGATATTTGTTGGGAGTTATTGCAAAATTACGCTTAAAAGAAGTTATAAAAGCTGATGCTGATTTAAAACCCAACAGCTCTGCAATATCAAACAAAGATAGCTTTTTATTTTTCAGCAATTCTTTTGCAAAAATCATTTTCCTCTTTAAAATAAATGCTTGAGAAGAAACCCCGTAATACTGTTGGAACTGTCTATTTAAGGTTGATTGACTTGCTCCACTTTGTTTGCACAACTTCTTAACATTAATTTCCTGGATAGGCCTACTCTCTAAAAATCGTATGGCATTCTCTATAGGAATTGGCATTTTCTTCAAAGTCTCTATTGATGGATAAAAATCATCTTTAGCAACCGTCTCATTATTTCCAAGCAAAAAAAACATTTCTTTTATAATTTCAACTTCCAAAAAGGATTTGGCATATTTTACATTAAAACGATCTGTGATTAATTCAAAATAGTATCTGTGAATGCACTCAAATAACCACCGATTAATATCTTTACATTCATTCTTAACAAGTAACCCCTCGCTTACGTTTAAACCGGAACAATTCATATTGGTGCGATCAATTCCTTCTTGAGAAACCATGATGGCGATAAAAGTTGTATATTTTTCGATTGATGATATTTTAACAACTGTGTTTTTTTTTAGCAAGAAGAGGCGCTTCTCGTCTAAATGATATCGTTTTTTTCCAACAGAAGATACGATCTTGCCCTTGTTCAAAGGAAGCATAAAGGAGAAAGTGTTGCTCTTAAATTCCAATTCAAATTCATCATCAAACTTGAACTGAACGATTTGAATATTTATTCCCGACAATACGCGTTCTTCAATTAAATTTACACTATTTGATGTCGTATATTTCATAGTTATTCTTGTAAACTTTTTGACGAATTATGTAAATCATTAAAATGTCGTTTAGATTAATTTAAATTTCAACATTTTAATGGAGAAATGGCCGTGAAGAAAAATTCATTTGTAATTATCATGACATTATTTGCAATTGTAAATTTGGTACAGGCCAAAACAATGGTTTTGGCCTGGGGACACTCTATGGTCTGGATGGGACGAAATACTACGGGGCTTGTAGGCACTGAGGTTCATTTGACTTTTAAAGATAATCTACCATGGGGAACAAGAATATTTGTTCATTTTGGAGAATCAATTATTAAAAGTAGTGAATCATCCACCTGGAACAATATACAAGAAAAAGAATTGGATGCAATTTCACCATATACGTGGAAATCATCTATCTATAGTCGTGAAATATATGGCGATTCATGGCGTACAAAACTTAGATATGACGCTATCGATTTTGTCATTCGAGTTGTTTTGCCATCGGGTGATGAATATTTTGAACAAGGTTGTAATAATTTCTATCGTATTTATATAGGAGAGCTTCCTGTTAATCCTGTTTTTATTGGTTGCTCAACCGATGATGTCCCATTTATAAATCTTCCGATAGAACAGATGTAAATGGAAACCCCAATGAATAAAAAAGCAATTACCCTTCTATTCATTTTAACAATTTTACGATCAATTGGTGTCAATGCAATGAATACTTCCAATAAAAGAACTGTGTTTATACATTTATTTGAATGGCCATGGAATGATATTGCTACGGAGTGTGAAAGATTTCTTGGCCGAAATGGTTTTTCCGCAGTTCAAGTTTCTCCTCCTAATGAACATGCTATTTTCCCAGATAGACCATGGTATGAACGCTATCAACCTGTCAGTTATAATTTAATTAGCAGTGGTGGAAATGAAATAGAGTTTGCGGACATGGTTAGACGATGTAAAAATGCAGGTGTTGATATATATGTCGATGCTGTAATTAACCATATGACATGGATTCCAGCGATTAATGAGACAAGAGAAGGTATTGGTGGAACTATTTATTCTCGATATAAATATTATGCATTATATGATTACGAGCATTTCCATCATTACGATTTTAATGGTGATGGAAGTATACAAAATTATCAAAACCGGTTTGAAGTTCAAAATGGTAATGTAGCTCTTTGTGCGGATCTGGCCACTGAACACCATTATGTACAAAAACAAATCAAAAAATACTTCAGGCATCTAATTACCTTAGGTGTTAAGGGAATACGTATCGATGCTGCTAAACACATCTCATCATCTGATCTTGCGTTGATTTTAGAAGAATTTAAGAATCAGATCTACGTTTTTCAGGAAGTGCTCGATCTCGGAATAGAACCAATTAAGGCAATAGAATATTTGCCAAATGGTGATGTGACTGAATTTAAATATAGCAAAGCGATTAATGATATTTTTTCTCATGGAAAACTTTCATACTTAAGAGACCTAGGAATAAAATGGGATTTTCTGCCTTCTGAAAATGCTGTGATATTCATCGATAATCATGATACTCAAAGGCATAACGATCAAATAAATTATAAATCAGGAAATCTATATTATCTCGCTAATGCCTTCATGCTGGCATATCCTTATGGATATCCACAAATTCTATCCAGTTATCCATTTCAAAATTATCATGAAGGGCCTCCTAGAAATTCAATAGGAAAAACTGTGGGACCAGCTCTTGCACCAGACAAATGGAATTGGGAACACCATCATCCGTATATATATAAAATGGTCCAATTTAGAAACAAAACTGATGAAAAGTTTTATGTTACCAATTGGTGGTCAAACGGAAATAATCAAATTGCATTTGGAAGGGATGATCTGGGTTTTATCGCTATTAATCGTGAAAATTCACCAATGACTGAGGTATTACAAACAAATATGTCCCCGGGAAATTATTCTGACTTGTTAAGTAATACTATTATATTTGTGGATAATAGAAGGATAATACATGCCACACTACCCCCTCAAAGTGCCTTTGCAATTTTGAAAAAGAATTAAAATAAGAAAAAAAGATGTGGGTAATTGAAAGGTTTATGGATCGCTTACGATTGAACAGGCAATATTAAAAATAGAAAGTTTGGTAGTTATTGACAATATACATCTAAAAAGGCGTGGAGAGACGTTAATTCAAATTATAACAACCTAGAATCTTTTATAACAGTATCCCAATCTGTGTCACTTACACCATCCCATACTTTAAAGATATCAGCAATCTCAAGCATTTTTCCAATAGATTTGTATTTACCTTGATCATTATGTCGAATTTCCTGAAAGGGAGCCGGCCAATTTCCTCCATAGGGAGCCATTAAAACTTGCCTGCAACCTAGCTTAATTTTGCTAATTTCCTATGGTCCCCTATGAATGTCAATTCATTTTCTCCTTACCAATCTTTTTTCTGTACGATTCGCCTGTTAAATCAATTTGAATGGCACCATGTATGAGTCTATCTACGATAGCCTCAAGCGCAACCGGATCATCAATAACTTCTTTCCAATTTATTAATGGAAGCTGTGTAGTGATCACTGTCGGGTATTTTTGATATCTCTCTTCTAGAATATCATACAAATCCTGGATTACCCCGGAAGATAATGGTTTTATCCCAAGATCATCCAGTATCAACAGATCAGTTTTTATCAGTCTATCTCGCAATCTTAAAAATTTACCAGTAGCTCTACTCATTGCGATTTCTTCCATTAATAAATTTACTCCCATAAAAGTAACTTTATATCCTTCATGACAAGCATGATTACCAATCGCTGTTGCTAAAAATGTCTTCCCAACCCCTGTCGGGCCGATCAATAAAATATTTCTTGAATCCGAAAAAAATCTTAAAGTTTTTAGTTCGCAAACCAACTTCTTTGATAATGACCTTTTTGCTGTATAGTCGATTTTATCGAGACAGGCGTCTGTCCTGAACATTGCCCCCTTGATCCTCCTTTTTATCGCTTTATTGTCTCGATGATGTTTTTCATCGGTAACCAATGCTCCAATGAAGTCACTATAACTCCATCCCGCAGTAGTAGCCTCATGAATCCTTAAATCCAAGGTTTCTAGCATTCCATTAAATTTCATTTTTTGCATACATTCTCTGGTTTGTTCAATCATACTTATTTCTCCTATTGATAAAGTTCATCCCCCCGAAGAAGGGAATTTGATGATCTGATCACTTTCTTCTCGTGAACTTGGGTGAAAGCATTTTTTATCAAGCTCTCAATAAACGGAACATAGTATTTGTCAAATACTAATGCCTGTTCACACGCCTTATCCAATTGAGAAGCGGAATATTTTTTTGTCAAAGCGAGAATACCTTGTGCTCTTCGCAAGTTTTGGAGCGGGTACTTGGTATTCAGCAGACAGTTAATGACTTTAAACACATTATCTCCAAGAACCTTTGCCTGCTCCCTTAGATTGCATGGAGTAATTTCCAGATATGCCTGGTGCTGTGGAGGATAGTGCTTCTTATTAGTTGAGAATCGTCCCTGTTGATGAGTTCTATTATGAAAAGCAACTCGCTCACCGTTATGCCATATCTCAACAGTTTTATCAGTTGACCAAACATCAAGTCTTTGACCTCTCAAATTCCAAGGAGCCGAATAATAATTTTTGTCAAACTGAAGATGACAGTCAAGATGAAGAGTGGCCTTGTTATGTTCATTGACAACGTATCGATTGATTGGCAACGCTGATAGATGTTCTTTCTCATCTTTAAACATTTCAGATCTCGTTCTTTTAAGTATCCGATGTTGTTTCTCGTGGAAAATCTTTATATGTTCTTGGAGAACTCTATTCAATTCAACAATGCTAGTGAAAGTCATCTTCCTTACCCGGTAGTAAAACCACTTTTGAAAAATTTGAATTGTCCTTTCTACAATGGGTTTATCTTTCGGAGTCCTGACTCTGGCAGGAATAACAGCAATCCCATAGTGGCCTGCCAAACGAGCATAGGCCGGATTCTTTTCGGGATCATACTTATGTGCTCTTATCACTGCAGACTTTAAGTTGTCAGGGGTAACAGAGGCCGGGACTCCTCCAAAATATTCAAACATCCGAACGTGGGAACTTAAAAAATCATGGGATTGTTGAGTGAAAGTAAACTCGGCATATGTATATCGGGAAAAACAGAGAACCCCCATGAATAGCTGGGTTTTGATTATTTCCCCTGTAGAAGCATCTAGGATATCGATACCATCACAGTAGTCGATTTCCACTCTTTCCCCTGGAGAAAAATGACGAACCATGGTTGCGTCTTTGATTAAGGGGAATCTTTTTTGAAACTGTTTCCAGAATCCAGGGTATTGAATCGGAATTTTTCCTTCTTCAAATCGTTCTTCCCAAAGGACATTAAGTGGAACACCTTTTATATATTCTCTATGAATATCATCCCAATCCAATTCGATTATCCATAGTGGGGATATTGCTGGTGGATTAATGGTATTCTCTGATTCAAGATACTTTTTTACTGTTTTGCGTGAACATTTTAATGCTCGAGCAATCGCCCTGTCTTTCATGCCAAGGCCACTTAATCGAATGATCTCTGTTTCTTTGGACATTACCAACCTCCTGCCGGCCATTTGATACCTCCTGAACTATTTTGTTTATATAGTCCATGATAGCATCTGACCGAAACTGTCGGTTGAAGCAGATTTAGTGGTCCCCAATCAAGGAAATTGGCCGGTCCCCTATGAAGGAAATCGGGTGGTACCCGTTAGAGGAAATTGAGTGGCTCCCCATGAAGGAAATTCGACAACAAATAACAAAGATAAATGTTACAAAAACTTCTTGGTTATTATGGGTCGTTTGTAATATTTGTGGATAAGTAAAGTTAATATACTGGTTGGAAAGCGTGTGTAGGGGAAACTCTACCGTGGGTTCGAATCCCATGTTCTCCGCCATTTTTATCTAACTTATCAAAATCAAAAAGAAATCCCCCAATGAAAAACTCAGCGTGTGGCAGAATTGTGGCAGAATGTTTTTTATTTTTTTAAAATTGCAAACTTTTTCAACCAAACATTACGATGTCAGCGGCCTGATGTAAAAACTCTTGATCCAAGTGAGCATAGATCATGGTGGTTTTTATATCCGAATGACCTAGAATTTTTTGAAGAGTATAGATGTTTCCACCATTCATCATAAAGTGACTTGCAAAAGTGTGGCGCAAATCATGAAAGCGAATAATTTTATCAAGACCAGCATCCACTTGTGATTTTTTAAATTCTCTTTGAGTCATGTGCTCATAAGAAACAGGTTTTCCATCTTGGGAAGAAAAAACGAAGCCTTTATTGGGGCCTAGGAGACGTTTTTTTAACAGGCCCCTTACGATATGGTTCATTGGAACATATCGACCTTTATGGCCCTTTGTAGTGTTTCTAAGACCGTATCTTGTTAATGAGCGATTGATGATAAGGTGACCACTTTCAAAATCCACTCTATCCCAACATAAACCACAAATCTCTCCAAGGCGAAGGCCGGTATTAAGAGTAATAAGATATAAATCTAAAAGTTCATTGTTTTGATTTTTAGAAATAAAAAGATCAATTTCTTTTTTGCTCCAAAAATTTAAATTTCTGGGTTCTTCTTTTAATTCCGGATAACCTCGAATTGGATTTCTTAAAAGATATTCCAACTTGACTGCATCGTTTAAGATGGCCTTTAAAATTCGTAAAATTTTATTAGTTGTAACCGTTGATCTTCCAGAGTTAAGGATAAGGCATTCCAGTGTTCTAGCATGGTGATAGCTGATGTTCCTTAGCTTGATATCGGCAATGACAGGGGTGATGTATTTTTTTATACAACTTTTGTAACATTGCTCGGTTTTATCTGCTTTCCGGCCTAAAATTTGGTTTTTTAACCAAAAAGAGGCGAAATCTTTAAAAGCGATATCATCATTAATGTAAATGCCAGTGTTAAGAATTTTATTCTTTTTAATAAAAAGTTCCGATTTAAATTTATCGGCGTCATATTTTCTAAAAAAAGTTTTAGTAATTCGTTTACTATTTGGCATTCTCACGTCAATTCGATATTTTTTAAAGCATTGTTTTTCAGGGTGTTTTTTAGTCGTTTTCTCGTCTGAAATAACCATAAAATCTCCTTTTTTTACAAAAAAGATTTATGGCCTACTGTTGTCCATAATATTTGATTGTTAAAGAACAGTGGACATATATCATATAATTTAAACAACAAAAGATTTTTCATATTTTTTTACCTATTTTTACACCTGTTTTTTAATGAGTTTATTATCTAAAAAGAGTGGATTTGTGTTTTTTAGGTCTAAAACCGTATCTTTAATATAGATGCCCTCATGGTTAATTTTTTTAAACGCCAGTTGAAAATATTTTCCGACAAGATCGCCGTAACGACGCAGTTTCAATATTTTAATAATCCTTGTATTGTTATCAATGTTTGAAAAATCATTAAGGGCATAAATGTTAGAGGGAATATTAATAAAAGCGGAATTGGCCCGAATATCGTCTAAAACAAGTTCTTTTTTGGGGGATACAGTTTTGGCTGGATGAACGCTACCAAAAACAGGAATTTCCAAATTTTCTGTTATCGAATTAAGTGATCTGATAAACTGAGCCTGAATTTCAGGAGAGGAATCACTAAAAGAACAAGTGGAAAAGTTGTCAAAATAAACTATTTCCACTTGTTGCTCTTTAACGATTTTAAAAAGAGAATTGATCCACAATCTGGCATTCAATGTTTCGTTGGGAGTATCCAAGTCACTATCTTTTACAACTAAAAGCCGATCAATGGTTTCTTTAATGGTTGATTGTTCTTTATATCTTGTTGATAAATATGCTTCAATTACTTTTTTAACATCACTTTTAAGCCCCTCAGATAAAAATAAAAGAACTTTGTGGCCATTTATAATATTTTCTAAGATTAGACTGAGAATAAGAGTGGATTTGCCTTTATTGGTTCGTCCAAGTAACAAATGAAGATGACCAGCCTGAAGGCCACCATGACAATTTAAAAATTGAAATGTGGTTTTAAATTTTTTAGTTGTGTTTTTAATCCGGACATTATTAAGTGAATATAAATTATTAGGTATATTTTTATTGGGTTCATGTTGGATTTCTGGAAGTTTAAAAGTTGGCTTTATAATTATTACTTTTTTCATACTTATACTCATTTTTAGTTCTTAATTTATTATTTTATCTTTTTATGTGCTCATTAATTGCGCCTATATAGGCGCAGTTTTTAACAAGTATCATTTTCGCATTTTTTAGGAATTAAGAGGTCATAAGAGCTATTCCCTGTGAAAATCGAACCTTTTTTAACTTTTAAAAATTCATTTTTTATTAACTCATCAACGATTTTTTTAAATGTGTTAGAGCTGCCAATACCCAGCTCTTTCATCATCGTTTTTTGACAAGGAAATGATTTTTGAGCGTTTCCAGAATAGGAACGATACTTGAGGTAAGCATAAAGACCTATGGCTTTTATATCTAAATTCTGGTTTTGAAAAAGCTCGTTTGGAATTTGAGTATAATTTTTTACCAAAGCCATGACTTTTCCTCCTCTTTAACGGTTTTTTTAGAGACCCAAGCATCTAAATCAGATGCCCTGAACCGCACAAGATGCCCAATTTTTACAAATGGAATTTCTCGTTTAAAGACCGCAGTCCTGAGACGTGAAATTTTAACGGATAGAAGTTTAGATGCCTCCTCGATAGTTAATAACTGTTGTGTTGAATCACTCATGTTTACTACTCCTTTAGTATAGCCAGCATCATTGCTGTGTTACTTACAAGAATAGAAAATGATTGAAAGTTGCATAATCCTAATTCAGAAGAATAAAAAAAAGCTCTGTTTTAGGGGCCCTAAAATGAATTATTTCAAGACGTTAACGCATCAACAAATTTTTGATAATAGTTGATTTTTTTTTGGATATCGACTTTATTTGCATAGGTTAGATCATCAAATCTTTTGATTAACAAGTGACCCAAGTGTTTATCTGTGAGCTTTAAAAAATCAATGTATGGCTTCCAGTAATTATCGATGTGTTGTCGAAAGATTTCTCTGGAAGAAGCATAAAAAAGATAATCAATAAAATATTTATATTTTGAGGCAAGGCCTAATATTTTATTTATTGCTAAAATTTCATGGACTGAATCGTAATTTATAATAGTTTTTGCATTTTGTTTTATATTTTCAAATTGTTCATCTGATATATTAAGATAGGCTCTTGCCTCAAGGGCGGTTTGTTCCTTGACTTCGTCATTAGTGGGTAAATTAAGCAGTAGCTTTCGAGAGTAAGGATCAGAATTAAATGTATTATTGACTACCCAAAGAATACCGAATAAAGGTAATAAATCAAAGGATAAAACATTTATAAGAGTATCATGCTCTTGAAGTAAAATCTTAATTTCTTTTATTAGTTGTTCGTTTGTAGCGATAGCTGAATTTAATCTATTTTTTAGCTCCTTCCCCACATCGCAAAATATTTCTGAATTGCTCAAATCGTTGAGTTCTTCTTTTGAAAAATCCCGTTGGTTAATTGCGCAGTTGAGTATTTGCGGTGGTAAATCGAAAGTTTTTTTGCCATCGAGATATGACTTAAACATTTCAGACATAGATTTTTCTAAATTGGTATCGATTTCCATGGGTGAGTGTATACTATTTGGTTTTCTTAATTCATATTTAATTTTTATTAAAGAAAGGCATTTTTTAGGGTTTAAATATAAAATTATTTATTTTTTTGAATTATAACAACCTTTTCCGATAGCAATTGCAAACAGAGGACATTTACCCAATATTCCGAGTGCAAGTTTCTCATTTAGCTTAGTTAGATTTGTTGTCGCGGCTCCATATTTATGACCAATCCCGAGGTTTTTAGCAATTTCCATAATTTCTTCGTGTGTTCTTGTAAAAACGATGGCTAGATTAATTGCGCTTTTGTCGTGTAGAATTTTAAAAGTTCCAAGGTCTCTGTTAAATATGGAATCTTTGCTGTTCCATTCAACATCAAAAGCAATTTTTGAGTGATTTTCATAAAGATCAATTTTATATGAACTGCTTTCAAATTTTTCTTCATTCACTGTAGTGGAAATCTCAAATATCATTTCATCTTTCCATCCATTATCAATAAAAAATTTTTTTACTTTTTTGGGTATAGCGGATTCATTTCCTCCGGGTTTGAGCATCTCACTTTTATACAACTCGAAATTAGATAGAAAATTGAACAGTTGTTTATACAGCGAGGGGTATTCGTTTTTGATAATTGTATGGGCAAAGTTTTTGTCAACAAAGCTAAACTTATTTTTCAGCGAATAAATATTTATTTCTGTCATAAAAAAACACTCCTGATTTCAATAGATTAATTTTCTACTAGGATTATTTTTTTTGCAATGGTGCTGAGTTTTCCCAAAACTTTCAACTTAGCAATTGATAGTTTATAACTAAAGGTATAAACTATTGTAATGATGATAGCTGAACGCCTTGAAAAAATTAGGCAAGAAATTGAAAAAACAAAGGGTGAAATACAAACGCTAAATGAGCTTCGTCCCGGCACTCTCGTTAATTTTTCTATAAACAAAAACAATAAATCTCATGGGCCGTATAGCATGGTTGTATATTCAGAAAATGGTAAAAAAAGAAGTCGTCATGTTCATGTTGAATATCAAGAAAAAATACAAGACCAAATTAGTAATTATAAAAAGCTAAAATCGCTAATAGATAACTGGATAGTTCTTGGGATTGAGTATTCCCAACTTGAAATGCAGTTAAATACAAAACAAGGAAAAAAGATGAATAAGCAAATCGAAACAATTAACGACGAAAGAAGAGTTCAATTGCGTAAAGATAAAAAATATATTCATATCATGAAGTACATGGGTTCAAAGAGAGCCTTGCTTCCTGATATTTATAATCATGTCAAAAAAATGATAAAACCCGGGGATACAGTTCTTGATATTTTTGCGGGAACTTGTGGAGTTGGTTCATATTTAAAGCATGAATATACAATTATTTCTAACGATATTCAGAATTACTCAAAAACAATTGCTAACGCTCTTATTGCATCATCCAACTTAAATCATAAGCCAAACCTTGAAAGACTTTTGATAATGATTTCAAATCACTATCAAGATAATTTGAATGAGTTGGAAACGATGTTTAAAAATACTTTAAAAAAATCAAATAAATTTGTTGGAATCAAAAAAGATCATTGGGGAGAAGAATTGCGTAAAGAGTATGTTGATTTTGTTGACTCTTTTCCATCTCCGTCGAATAAGTTTTCTACAAAAAATCGAGAGTTAAAAAAAATGTATGAAGAATATATATCAAGAGGAGAGCAGGGCTCAACAAAATTTCCATATTTACAAACTTGTTTTCTGTTTTCTGAAACATATTTTAGTTTACGACAATGTATGCAGATAGATTCTGTTCGATATGCTATTGATAAAGTGTTTGAAGATGAAATAGAAAAAGATATGTTCTTATCCGCATTGTTGTATGCCCATAGTTATTGTTCTTCAGGAACTGGCCACTTTGCAATGTTTAGAGATTTAGTATCAGTTAGTTCTGTTAGGGATGTTTTTTTGTATCGTGGAAGGAATGTTTGGGATTATTTTCAATCTAAGATTGAAGAAATTATAAATTATAATGACTTTGCTAAAAATACTTCTCACCAAGCGGTATCCTATGATTATAAGGAACTTTTGGAAAATGAGAATATCATGAAGAAAGTAAATCTTGTATATGCCGATCCGCCATATTCATTTGTTCATTATTCAAGATTCTATCATGCTACCGAGAGTTTGGTTAAGTATGATTATGGAATACCGGAATTTAAAGGACGCTATAGAACAGACAGACATCAATCCCCGTTTTGCCAACAGCAGAATGTTGAGGCTGCTTTTTGTACATTAATTGAGCGATGTGCAGAAACAAAAACACATTTGTTAATTTCATATGCTGATACTGGAATGATTGCGTTGCAGAAAATAATGGAACTACTTCGCAATAATACGTTTAATGTGGAGCTTTCTGAAATTAATTATGATCACTCAACGATGGGAAGAAGTGGCCATAAAAACAATCAAATTAAAGAATATCTTATTTCTGCCACTTTAAAAAAGGCACGTTTGTTCCAATAATGAAAAATTATAATGAGATAACTGAGTATAACTATACAAAAATTTTTATGTTTCATATACCCAATACCATTTTAGGGAGAAACGTAAATGATCAAAATAGAATGCTCAGATTTTTTTCAAGGAATTAAAAAAATAAAAAGCTCAACGGTTGATCTTGTTATAGCAGATCCACCATACTTTCTCTCAAACAATGGAATTACATGTAAGTCAGGGCGTATTGTTTCTGTGAATAAAGGCAAGTGGGATATCAACCGAGGAAACAAAGAAAGTTTTTATTTTCATTACAATTGGATGAAGGAATGCCAAAGAGTTTTAAAAGACACTGGTACTTTATGGGTTAGTGGAACGTATCATAGTATATATGATTGTGGATTTGCATTAAAGCTACTCGGGTATCATATATTAAATGAGATTACTTGGTTTAAACCAAACGCAAGTCCAAGCATGTTGAATAGGCAATTCAAGGCAGCGCATGAGACATTGGTTTGGGCAAAAAAAAATCCGAAGTATAAGCATACTTTTAATTATGAACAGATAAGGAACGATAACCTTTTTTTTGATGAGATTAACAATGGCAGCAACCAAGTCAGTAGTGTTTGGTGTATTAAAACAACTCCAAAAGAAGAAAAATTTTTTGGATATCATCCAACTCAAAAACCTGAAGTTTTGATATATAGAATAATCACGTCATCAACAATAATAGGGGACTTGGTCTTGGATCCATTTATGGGAAGTGGTACAGTTGGGGCATGTTGTTTAAAAACAGGAAGATCTTTTATTGGTTTTGAAAAAGAAAAGCAATTTTATTCTATTGCCAAGCAAAGATTATTTCAAATATTAGAAAATAATCATCCTCACAAAAAATAAGATGAAGTTAATTCGACATTATTATCATCCGAGAAGGTTCTGTTTAAAAATTATTACTATTTGTATTAAAAAATGATGATGATTGCTAGTTTTAATTAATTTGTGAGATAGGGTATGACAAGAGTTGCTGAGATTATTTACGAAGCAAAATGGCAGAACAATTTTTTTCTGACCAAGATGAGGGCCTTTTGTTTATTAGAGGATTCACTAGTTAAGAAGCATTATCAACATTTCTTTGATCATAGACTTTGTCAACATAAGCAAGGTTTTATTAATCAGTAATGCTTTCAACCTCAAATGAATTATGGATAGATATTTCTCCTATATTTCCGTTTTTATCTTTCAGAATCCAAGAAATTTTATAAAATTGATGACCTTCTTGGGGTTCAATTGCTAATTCCGTTTGTAGTGAAACTTCTTGCAGCAGATATGTTGCATTATCTATTTTAATCCTTAAAGGGGTGCCAGTAAGTGCTTGGACATATAAATAAAGAAATTTTGTCAGTGTATTTATATCTTCAGTGAAATCGTCTAAGGCATAGCTTTGACAAAAATTTGAAAACTGTTCAACCAATTTATCCATCCGGGATATTTGTCTTAACTCAAAAGGATATCTTTCAATTTTTTGACCAGAACATCGCTTAATGTATATTGATTCAAATTTTTTAATAACTTCTTGTGCAAATTTATGATTTAATTTGGAGTGAAGAATCCAGTTGCAGTAAAAATTTAAATATTGAAACTTTTCATAACTATTATCAAGCTCTATGATTTTTCTAATATTAACCATTAAATAAACTATTTCGGTTTCAGATTTAAAACCAGCTCTAATTGTATCTTGAATTTTCTGTTTTAGATTTTGAATCATAAATTATATTTAGTGATTATTATAAAATCATCTTTTTGAATACTGTTTCTTAATTAACGGAAAATAATCCGGTTTAAAAAATGTGGCAAAATTATGGCAAGTTAAAAAATATTAGCCAAAATTAGACAAAAATGAACAACAGTAAGCGATAAATCATTTCGATGTTAAGTGTTTAATATTAATATTGTTTTAAGTAATTTGTAGTGGCTGATTGTGGTTGGCATTAATTGATGTTTTTATTAATCTATGCATCCCATGTTCTCCGCCATTTTTATCTAACCTATCAAAATCAAAAAGAAATCCCCCTCTCAAAAATCAAGCGTGTGGCAAAATTGTGGTATTAAAAGATTTAATAAATTTCTAAAAAATGTCGACTAGAATTAGTGAGGGTTTTTCATTATTTAACTATTTTAATGGTACTTATATTTATAAGTACTAAACTTACTGCAGACTTTGATGAAGGTGTGAAAAGAGTTAATTATTTTCAAAAGAATGCAAATCTTGCGATCTTCAAGCCAGATAAATTAGTCGAGTTTAATTTAAAATATTTAATAATACCAAAAGATTTAATTGCGATAGAGGGAAGTGGCCTTAATAAAGAATTACAAAACCTTTTATACGAAGATGCTGATCATGTACGTTGGTTTATTCATCCCAATGATAATAAGTTATTTGAATATATTGTTGACCATTTAAAAAAAAATAATCTTAGCACTAAGATTCATAAACTTAATCTCGTAGCTGATATGACTGAATCTCGTAGTTCATTTTTACAAAACTTATCACCAAATAATAGTAATCAATATTCATTAAGGCTTTCTTTTACAGACGGTGCAGGACCATGGAGAGGAACTGAGACAGGAGGATTGGATAACGGATATAATGTATCCTATAATAAAATGATTGCCGACGAGGATGCCCTGTGGGCGCAGTATATTAGCGATAAATCAAAAACTATTGAAAGTGCAAATTCTGCAATTAAAATTCAACCCGAAGCCTTAACGGTAACCTTTAAAAAAGGCCCCAAGATGGCATTTTCTATAAGAGATATAAGTGAGTTTGCAGATCAGTCCAAAAGATTTATTCCAGGATTTGCTAGCTATCATGATAAGTTTGGAAGTATCTTTGCAACTTTAAATGATGAAGAGAATTCTTCAGATTATTGGGCAAGAACTGAAGGAAATCAAAGAGGAGCAGCGAGTGCAGACCTACTTTTAGATCATAAAATTGTTATGGGATCAGCCCATTCTCAAAACTACGTAACAGAAATGGATGAACTATATAGACCCACGGGGAGACTACTTTTAAGAGATTCAGGGGATTCATTTGTTGCTCCAGGTATGGAAATTTTTTATGAATCTGAAGAACTTGAGAAGATGAAAAAAGCATTTCCCAGTTGGATAAAACTACCTGAACAGGCAAGTATTCTAGAAAAGCATATAATCCCTGTTGGCGGATCGTGGATCCATGGGGCACAAGGACTTGCGGTACATATTACTGAAGACGAAATCAAATTGTTCCAAAATGAATTTATAGATGGTTTTATAAAGCGTTTATCTGAAAGAACCGGAATAAATGTTGATAAACTTAAAACAATGGTTAAAGGAGCTGAGTTTAAAAATGGTTACTACTATGCACTTATTGATTCTAAAAATGATATTTGGCAAGAAATAGTATTAAAGGTTAAAAATAATAAACTTATAACTTTTCCTAGAAAAAGAATAAATACTCCCGACAAGGAAGTAAAAAAATCTTTAGATTTAATTAAAAAGGGTGAATTTGTTAATTTAAAAAGATTTTCTAAAAAAAATCCTTATGAAGCAGCTAAAGCAGCGTTAATTTATAGTATTGATCATCAAGGGGATGTAAATGGTGAGCTTTTAAAGAGTCTTGAGGAAACATGGAAGCAATTTGAAAATCCAAAAACTAAAAGTTTGTTAACACAAACGTTGGTTTTGCTCGGATCACAAGATGAAGATATTTTAAGAGAACAGTTAAAAGGGAATGGATCATACTACGCAAAAATGAAAGCAATTAAAGAATTGGGCAAAAAAAATAAAGTATTGAACGAAACGGCAAGAGTTCTTGCAAGCATTTCAACTAATGAATATGATGCTCCTCTAAGAGATAGAAAGCTTGTTGAAGAAACATTAACGTCGCTTAAAAACTTGCAAATAGATGATGAAAATATATTTTTACTAGCATGGAAAAGAAATGGTAAATATATGGATAGTGAGCTTTATGAAGCTTTTAAAAATTTAAAAAATATTCCCGAAGAATATGTTGATAGTGTTATTAATTCAATAAAAAATATCTTAAATGATGATAAGATCACTAGACTGTATTTTAGGGAGAGTGAAAAATTAGCTGCGAATCATCCAAAGTTCAAAGAATTTATTGAAAATAATATAAAAAGGCTTATGAATGATGAAACTTGTAATTTTAAGGAGTCTCTAGCGCGTTTTATTAAACAATTTGATGAGTATAAGGCTTTGTTAAGACTTAATATAAAAAAATGTTTAGAAAACCAGTTAAGAGACTAAAAAATTTAGATTGAGACCGACTTTAAATCCCAATTCCTTATATAAAAATTTAATTAATTTTGTTCATTATGTTAAAAAAATTATCAATATTAATAATTTCATCTATGTTCTTAAACTCTCCACCACCTGTGGATAGTTTTGGGGAGAACCACTAAAAATATAAGAACCGGCTACTAAATTATCAACACCGGCCCGGGTTAGCTCTTTAGCATTTTGATTAGAAATACCCCCATCAATTTGGATTTGATAATGATAATTATTTTTTTCTCTTAGCTGTTTAAGATCTTTAACTTTATTAAAACTATCTTCCATAAATTTCTGACCACCGAATCCAGGTTCAACTGACATTACTAAAATAAGATCAATTTTTTCTAGAACTTCTTTAGGGATTTGGGATACGGGAGTTTTGGGTTTAATGGATATGCCTAAACTGGGATAAAGTTTTTTTCCTTTAATAATAAAGTCTATTGGATTATTGCAGGCTTCAAGATGAAAAGTGAAATTATGAATTTTATAATTTTTAAAATCGTCTAAAAAAAAGTCAGGGTTAGTAACCATAAAATGCGCATCCAGAGGGTGCTTAGTGATTTTATGTAAATTTTTAACTACGGGTCCTCCGAAAGTTAGATTAGGTACAAAATGTGAATCCATAATATCCAAATGAATCCAAATATTTTGGCAAGTTGCGAGTGCCTTAACTTCTCTTTCGATATTTAGAAAATCACAAGAGAGAATACTAGGAGAAATAATGGTCATAGCAGATTCCTTTATGGATTAATTTTCAGAGCTTCATTTCTACTTTTGAAGGCATTGATTAGGGAAAGATCGGACGTAATATTTTTGCCCTCTCGCTGGATTGACTTTAGACGAAGTGATTTACTATCGGCACATCCAACTAATAATTCCCCCATATCAATGTAAATGTTTCCAGGATCTAAATTTTTATTATGAGGTTCAATTTCAAGAAGCTTGTAACGATGTTCATTGATAAAAAAGTAACATCCTGGCCATGGAATCAGTGCGCGAACCTTATTAATAATTTGGGTTTGCGAGAGATTTTTGAAATCGATAAAACCATCTTCTTTTTTTAAGGTAGGTGCGAATGAAACGGATGTTTCATCTTGTGACCTTAATTTGAGATTACCATCATGAATTTGCCGGATAAATGTATTTAGTGAAAGTGCTGATTGAAATTTTAATTTGGAATAGAGTTCGGCAAATGTTTCATTTTCTGCAATTGATACTGATTGTAACAAAGCCACTTCGCCAGCATCCATTTTTTTAACAATTTTAAAGATGGAAACACCGGTTATGTGATCACCATTGAGCAAAGCGTATTGAATAGGTGCAGCTCCACGGTATTTGGGTAAAAGAGAGGTATGAATATTAAAGCAACCAAGCTTGGGAATATTTAAAAATTCTACGCTTAAAAATTGAGAAAAAGCTAAAACAACCGCCAGGTCTATTTTATCTTCAGATAATTTTTGTAATATTTCTTTCTCTTGATTAATACAATCCGTTTGAATCAAGGGTATTTTGTTTTCTTTGGCATATAAAGCAACCGGAGGAGAATGAAGTTGTTGACCGCGACCACTTTTTCTGTCGGGCATGGTAATAACATATTTTAAATCAATTAATGGGTGGTTAAAGAGCATTTCCAGGGAAGGAATGGCAAAATCAGGGGTTCCCAGGAAAATAGTTTTTAGTTTTTCCAATGCTTATTCCACTTAAAAGTTTTGTTTATTACGGTCTTTTAAAAATTGTTTTTTAATGAACTTTCTTTTCATAAGACTTAATCGTTCCAAAAAAACAATACCATCTAGGTGATCAGTTTCGTGCTGTATGCAAATAGATAGAAGATCAGTCGCTTCCAAAGCCTTAACTTTTCCTTGTAAGTCTTGATAGACTACCGAAATAGATTGTGACCGTTTAACTTTCTCATAGATACCTGGAACACTTAAGCATCCTTCTTCGTAAAAAATTTCGCCTTGATGGTTGGAGAGTTTGGGGTTTATAAATACTCTTGGGTTAAAAGCACTCAACCGGGTTTCTTCTTCACCCTCGGAGTTGGTAACTTTTTCTCGGTCATAATCAATATCCATAACAAAAAAACGCTGGCTGAGGCCAATCTGAGGAGCTGCCAGTCCAAGGCCTGGGGCATTGTACATGGTGTAGAGCATGTTTTTTACAGTCTTGGCAAGGTTATCATCAAAAATCGTCACCTCTTTAGCCATTTTTTTTAAAATAGGGTCTGGAAATTCGTGAATTTCTAGTAATTCACCTTCAAGTTTGTAGTTTTCTAAAAAAGATAAGTTGCTCATATTACAATGTATAACACAAAAAAATTCATAGGTTAATGGATTTTTCGGTAACGTAAAAAATTATAGATTAAAAATAATGTAAAAAGCAGAGGCATTATAAAAGTTGCAATGTAAGGATTAACTTTGGCGCTTCTTCCAAGTTCGAAAGTATATGAATAAATTAACCAATATAGGATAGCAAAAACCAGGGTAAATAAAACGTTCTTGCCAAACGAACTGCTGCGCCGATTAGGGTTAAAAATAGACATCGAAGCTATCAGGGCTAGAATACAGCAAATAAAAGAAGTTGAAAATTTATCCAAAAGTGTGACCTTATAGGAACTGGTATTGATGCCTACCTCATCTAAACTTTTAATATATTCACTTAATTTAATGATATCCAAGGTGGTGATGTCAGCTTCAATTTTTTCAAAGTCGCTGGGCTTTTCTTGAAGAGGGAAAACTTTGGTAACAAAAGATTCAATTTGAGGAAACTTCAAATTATTTAAATTATTCATGGTTTTGCCATCGTGAAAAATCCATTTCTGGTTACGATAAACCGCTTTTTTGGCATTTGTTATTTGAGTTAATTTATTATTGGTTGCGTATTCATATATTGCCAAATCCATGATGGAGTTGGATGTTTTGTCAAAAGCGGTGAAGGAAAAAAAATAATTATCGCCCTTGTACCATATTTTACCGCTACCTATCGTACTTGAACGAAGTCCTTCGCTGTTTAAATTTTTGAACTTATTGATATTGGGAATAAGAATATATTTATTTTCATTAAAAAAAGGCTGGATGTAAGCAGAATTAAAAAAATTGAGTACGGCGATAATTGACGAAGCTTGCAAAATGGTAATAACGAAATTTTTTCGGGAATAACCAAGGGAAAACAGTGCAGTCAGTTCATTTCGATCTTTTAGTTTGTTAATCGAAAAAAGAGAAGCGGTTAAGCAGGATAATGGTAATATCTTGCTCATAAAACTAGGCACTTCAATTATATAGTTCATTAATACTTCAAACCCACTGACATTGCTTCGTAGTAATCCTGAGATTAAATTTGAAATGGACATCAGGACAAATAATAGCACCAATGAAGCTAGAAAAAATTTATACCATTCTTTAAGTATTAATTTTTTTATTTCGTGCATATTTTTTTCTTATTTTTATCTGGAAGAAATAAAATTATTAAACGGATAAAGAAGCGAATTGTTGGGGTTAGACATTGGTCAATATATTTATGTTGTTGACAATAAGTTACTATGTTTGGTGAAAGAAAATAGTAGAATTTTAAAAATATTCCCCCTCCCCAATTGTCTAAATAATTATCACGAAAATTTCTTAGAATAAAAAGATGTGGATGATTTTCTCCGTAACAGTGGGTAGCCAGATAACATCTTTTGGAATGGACCCGCAGTTTTTGATAGGCTTCTTCCATGAGTTTTTCTTGAGGACCAGCAACTTTTTTTAAATATTTTCGTAGGGTTTCGCAGTTTAGAAATTGAAATTTATAACCAATTGAAAAAAGCACAAAGCGATCCAACATGATTTTTAATTTTTCTAAGTGCTTTTCTTTATCACTATAAGCGTAAATTCTAGCCAAGTTCCAAGATACTAGGCTTATGAGAAAGATTTCATGAAGGTCATCTTCTTTTTCGTTAATAAGACCTTCTTTGGTCAGTTTTTTAAACATCTCGGGTTTTAATTTTTCTTTTTCTACTTTGTGCCATTTAGCGACTACTTCAAAATATTTTTCATAGACAGTTATGGCATTGATCAATTCGCCCTTGTTTTCATACATCTGACCTTGCTTGATGTAATCAAGTCTGCATTTATAACCCATAATCATGGCACGGCTTGGGCCTTCATTTTTATTTTTTTTAGCGGCAGACATTAATTTTACCTAAAACCTATATGAAAGTGAAAAAGAAGTTTCTTTAATTTTTTCTGCTTCAATATTTTTGTCTATGTTTTCTCTGACGTCGGTATTTTTCAAGGCGAAATCAAACATTAACTTGGGTTGCACCCAGCTAAGTCCTGCGCCACTACCGCTTTCATTCAGTCCATCATCTGTAAAAAAACCTGCTCTGACAAAAAAATCACCAAAAACCTTAAACTGAACGGCACCTCGATACAGAAAGGTTTCAGCTAGGGCTTTATTATAATCAGCACCTGCATCAAGTATTATAAAAACAAAATCTTCGTAAACATATTGTAAACCAAGAATGCCACGAGTTTCATCTGGTCTTTTTTTGAGTGGATCAATGAACGTGATTCCCATAGTTACAGATTCACCTAAAACATGCGTTGCTCCCAAAACCATCTGGTTATATTTTATATTTTGAATATCTTGACCATTTTCACTTAAAGAGTCTTGGGTAATTCTTGCTGCAACGCCTATAGAGGATTTATCACCAGCTCTACCTGCTGAAGAAATCATCAATCTTTTTCTTTTATCGAACCGGTCTTCTGCGTATTGATACCCGATCGAACCACTTATAGTTTGTCCGGATTCTGTAAGTATGGCTGCCATACTGTCAATGTCCATAGGCGCAGAGTGAGGATTGTTGCTAGTTTCTTGGGTAATATTGCCAGAAGCTTTTTGAAAATATATAGAAGAATCTTTAAAAAAGGCAACTGGTGCAGGGTTTAAAACACTTGATTCTTCCATCAGGATTGATCCAACCCCCGTACCTGCCGTAGACTTAAGCCGCGTTGTTTCTAGGTCTCTTAATTTTGCATGTAGTGACGAAGGAAGACAGTTGATGAGGAGCAGGCCAATAAGAAGAAACAGGAGCTTGGTCATTTTCATAGTCTAATCCGTTAGATGGTTGTAATATCAATTACATTATCTTATATATGTTTTATTGATTTGTTAATGGTGGGGAAATGAATTTTAGGTCTATTTTAATTCTTTTATTATCTTTTAGTTCAAATTTGTTCTCGGCTTATCCGACGGCAGAAGATCTGTTTAAAAATACTGGCAACCAGGAAGTTGCAGGAAACCAAATTATTTTGAAATTTCAGGTTGAGGAAAGCGATGAGAAAAAAGCAAACAATGAATTCGAGGGAGATTTATCAAACAAGGACGCTATAAAAACGGAAATTCCTGAAGCTCTTAGTTTGGAAAAACATGACAAACTAGGTACTAAGTATTTAACCTGGACATTTTCACTTAGAAAAGAGAACAAAATTGAGTTATTTCAAGCAGTTTACTCTGATTCGTTAATGAAAAATCCCCATTTGGAATTGGTTAATTATTTGGGGGATTATCACAGCAAAATCAGAGATGAGAATAATTTAGAAAGAAGTCTTTTTTATGCAATTATATCAAGCTTGGTGTTAAATGATTCCAGAGGAATGGTTGAATTCCTTACCAAGCATGAACCATCTTTTTTATCTAATAATATGCTGTTAAACCGAGAAAAGATAAAACAATTGGAGAAATACAAATCATTTTTAGCTGAGAAAAAAGATAAAAGCTTGCCAACACCACTCCCTGCTTCAGAAGAAGACAGCTCAAATAAAAAGAAACAGATGGATGAAATGATGAACATGAGTATGTATCAAAAAAACAACCAGGTTTCTTTGCAGAGGTTGGAGGGTAATTTCTTTTGGATGGTAAATCTACCAAACTTCAAAGCGTATTATAAAAATGAAAATAGGGATCTTTATAAAGTAGATTTTAATAGTGAGACCGACAATATTACAACGGTTATGGGCAATTACATGTTGTTCGATGGAATACATCAGTTGCCAAAAAGAATACTTTTTAAAACCGCCAACGGTAGAAATTTTATTATCAGAATTTTAGAATTAAAACATGTTTCACAATCTACGGATTTAAGCAAATTAAACGATCAGTATAAAAAAATTATTGATAACAAGGAAAGAAGCTCGTCTCGTGTAAATTATCGGGAACAATATGGGCCATACTTTTTTGTAAAATGAAATATTGCCATGTGGCGGTTAATTCACCGTTCAATGATTCCTTACTTAGTTACATCCAGGAAGACAAATGGAATTTTACCGAGGGAGATCTGGTTAAAGTCCCCCTAGGTAAGAGAATGATAGAAGGGTGTCTTTTAAAAATAAATTTATCTTTTTCACAATTAGATGATTCGATATCCGAGGAGAAAATTAAACCGGTTGAGGATTTTTTAACCGAAGAACTTAAATTATCTCTAGAAGAAATAATTTTTTATCAGTGGATTGCGGGTTATTACCATTATCCAGTCGGCAAGCTCATTTTCGATTGTCTCCCAAAGATCTTGAAAAAGCCTCACAAATTATTACCCGTTAAAGGAATTGGTGAACTTAGCCTGCCAACCATGACCTCTGACCAAGAAACGGTTTGGCTAAGAATTAAAAATAAAATTGATGGTTCATTTAAAAAATTTTTATTACATGGTGTAACTGGAAGTGGAAAGACCATTATTTATCTCAATCTTATACAAGAAATACTGTCACAGAATAAATCGGTTTTATTTTTATTACCTGAAATTAATCTAACCCCCCAGTTTATCCAGACTTTCAGTGAGTATTTGAAAGTAGATATATATCCTTACAATAGCTCAATAAGTAATTCCAAGAAGTATGAAATGTGGAGAACCCTTAAAAATAAAAACGAACCGTGTGTGGTAATTGGGGTTAGAAGTTCAATTTTTCTACCAATTAATAATTTGGGTTTGATTATAGTGGATGAGGAGCATGATCATTCTTTTAAGCAGGAAGATAGATGCCCATATAACGCTAGAGATTTGGCCATAAAAAAGGCTAGTTTGTTATCAATTCCAGTTATACTTGGTTCAGCTACTCCCAGCGTAGAGACTTATTATAATTTTCAAGTCAAAGATGAGAAAAATTATTTTTCACTCAAAGAGCGAGTTAATCAAAGCAAGTTACCGCTGATAGATTTAGTAGATGTTCGGAAAGATAAGTCATGGGAAAATCCAGAATTTTGGCCATTCAAAGAACACAGTATTAAAAAAATTACTGAGGCATTAGCCAAAAAAGAACAGGTGGTAGTTTTCGTTAATCGTTTGGGGTACGCCAATTACCTACAATGTAGTGCTTGTGGATATCAATTTTTTTGCCCGAACTGCACAATTAATCTTAAATACTTTCATAAAAAAAATGAGATTCAATGCCAATATTGTGACTACACTGACAAAAAACCCGAAATATGTCCTCAGTGTTCTAATTTAAATATTTTACAAATAGGTTTTGGCACAGAAAAGTTGCAGCAAGTTTTAAAAAAAGTTTTTCCTTCCAAAATAATTGGTCGATTTGATCGAGATGATGTGACCACCTTTAAAAAATTAGAACAGAGATTAGATGATTTTCACCAAGGGAAAATTGATATTTTAGTGGGTACCCAGATGTTATCCAAGGGACACAATTTTAAAAATGTTAATTTAGTTTTAATTTTTGGTGTAGATTTACAACTAAATTTTCCGGACTTTAGAAGTAACGAGCGAGCATACCAACTGTTAACCCAGATATCTGGACGATCCGGTCGATTCGGGAAGGATAGCGAAGTTTTGATTCATACGCTTGCACCGGAAAACCGAGTTTATCAATATGTAAAAGATCACGATTTTAATTTATTCTATGAAGATGAAATAAAACTTAGAAAAATGAGCAAGTCACCGCCTTACTCAAAGATTGCCATTATATATGTATCTTCTCAAAAACAGAATGAGGTCATTGAAGAAGCCGAGATTATGGGAGAGTTTTTAAAAAATTTAGTTGAGAAATATTTTCAAGATATTGTAGTTTTGGGTCCTCGAACTGCGCTTATAGAAAAAAAAGTAAATAAATACACTTGGGTATTTATGTTGAGAGGAGAAAATGTTAATAACTTACATAATCTATTAAGTACTTTACAAAAACAGTATGTTCCAACTAAAAGAGTAGGGATTAAAATAGATGTTGATCCCTATCAAATTCAATAAAGCCTATTTAAATTAATCTAAAAATTATACTTATTTTATTCCCTGGAATTAAAGAATTATTTCAATCAACCGAACAATAGCTTGTAGAGTTTTGTAGGTTTAGCACCTAAGAGAGGTTTTATTCATGAAGGGTTTACTAAAAAAACAAGTTGTTTTACCAATGCTTTTAGCGATGACCATTTCTGGATCGGCGTTTGCGCTAGTTTTCAATTTTCCAGGAAGTTCAGGTGGTGTATCTACAAATGGGGGATTAATTAGTGCAAACCAGACAGTAGCGGGAGTGCCACAGCCGGCAATTAACATTGCTAAAGAAACCAAGTGCGTTGATTCTAGAAATTATCTTTCTTGGGATCTGTTAAAAACAGTAGCAAACTTTGAAAATAATCCACCGAGGATTGAAAAAATAGTTACTGGCGACAAAGTTGATATACAAATTTTTATACCGACGCATATCAAAGAGTGCTTGGATCCACAAGTTGAAATTTCAACTATAGAGAAACCTAAAAAACTTGGTTTTTTTGTCAAAGTTCGAAATAGATTTTTTGAAAAAAATCCTAGAATTGTAAAAGAAATATTTGGTAGTGAAAAAGAAATGAATCGTCTATCTCAAGATGCTCGATTAACTAAATGCTTTGAAAATCGATTTGCGAAGAGAATAAAAGTGAAGGAAGGGGTAGAAGTGGTGGATATTGTTCCTGACGAAGATGTTGAATCAGGTAGAATGATTCATTTGAGTTCACCGGTAAAAGTTGATGATATTGATAAAGTCTATGCTTATATGCATTCACCCTACGATGGATTAACCGCCAGAAAGGGAACTGTTGCCAATATTCATCAAGAGGATTCATGTTTCAAAGCAGAAAATTTTAATATGGAAGATAAAGAGATTCCTCTTTATGATTCCAGAATGCTTGCAGATATGATCAATCTTGAAGAGTGTTCTGGTTCGGAAGATTGTATTCAAAGGCATGTAGAAAAAATATTTGAAATTTTCCAAAAAGATGATATCGAAAAACTTTCTGGTGCCCATATAAAATATTTAGAGGATATTTTATTTGTGAAAGATAAAATTGGAAATGATAATAAGGAATATAAAAACATTAAAAATCAAATGAAGGACATTGTAGAAAAAATGCGGGAATTGGCAGAGAATATGCTTGAAGAAGGTGCTGAGGATATTAAAACCCTAAGTAGAGAATACGACGAACTTCGTTTTAAACTCGAAACAGAGTATATAGAGCCTTTAATTATAATTTTGGAAAAGCGATATAAAATGCGTAAAGAAGCTAATCCAGAAGAGAGAAAAACAATTGATGATAGTATACAGCGACTTAATGAACTTATTGGTATGTATGCAGATGAAACTGGGATGGCTGATGAGGTAGTAGTTTTGTTAGCATCAAAAGGCCTTTCAACAAATGCAAAAAAAGCTTCGCATCTGTATCTCCAATCGGTTTACTGGTCTATGGTAAATCATGAGGGTGAGGAGCGCTTAAAACCCGAACAAGCGAAAAGGGAAATTAATCGAGAAGGAAAAAAAATAGAAGTAAAAGTTAAAGAAGCAAAAGTGAAGTACTTGGTTAGTACAGGTAAAAAAACCATGTCACCAATAATAAACGCCCAGATGGGGGCAGCTTCCAGGGGTTATCAGGCTCAAATGGAGCAAATGTACTCCAGAGAAATGGAGTTAAGAAAAGGTTGCTCTCCGAGTCCTTGGGGATTTGGCGTACTAAATCAAGCGAATTGCACAAAGTTTTATAAGGGAATGAATGTTCGCAATCAACAAAGATCGATTATGGAACAGAATTATAATAAGAATATGTCTCGATTG
>Ga0208375_1001240_pt1 | contig 30078 bp, 31 predicted proteins | sample RifOxyD1_FD_184038 | JGI IMG/M metagenome (GOLD analysis project Ga0208375, IMG submission 184038) | Soil microbial communities from Rifle, Colorado - Rifle Oxygen_injection D1 (SPAdes) | ecosystem: Environmental > Terrestrial > Deep subsurface > Rock core/Sediment | place: Rifle, Colorado...
CTTCGCATCATCGATAAGAATGTGCTTCTCGGAGTCAAAGCGAGGCAATTCGCCCTCAGCGAGGTACTCTTCCTCGGCATGAAATCCATGAGCATGATGCTCCTCTGGAATGACTTCGTCAGGTGTAGGGAAACGCACCGTTGTGTCATCTACGACGGTTTTTACTTGTTCAAAGGAGATGGTGCCGGAATTGAGGTCGAGCTTGGATCGGATGACCTGACCGCGCTTGCCGTACTCGCGCTTATACGCGGTCGCCATAGCACTTTCGATGGCCTCGATCATCGTGGCACGACTGATGCCACGATCCTCGAACTCTCCGAGCACTGCATTGATGGTCTTTAAATCAATCATATGGAATATGTATGTCGCACTTTTGTAATAAGAAAGTCCGCAGAGCGGACTTCACTTGCTTATCAGTATACCAGACGCCTTAAAACCGTCAATAATCAGTGAAATTCGCATCTTGCATGGGGCACGACACGGTATACTTTATTGCATATGCACGTTTCGGAGGCTGAACTAAAAGAATTCATCAACGATTCCGGTCTCGTCGCGAAAAAAGAAATTGATTCTGCTGCAGATGAAGCGACGGAGAAGGGCAGATCCCTCGGGGACATTCTCGTTTCACGCGGATCGCTGACTGAAGATGCTTTGCGCCGTATTCAGGCCTATGTGCTCGGCATTCCTTTCGTAAACCTGAAAGACAGCCACATTGTCGTTGATACACTTGCACTCATACCAGAACCGATTGCTCGTACGCACAACATCATCGCGTTTCGCAAGGAGAATGATTCTCTTGAAGTTGCGATGCTCGACGTCGACGACCTTGCATCTATCGACTCAGTGCGCAAGAAGACGGGCCTTAAAATATTGCCGCGCCTTACTGATACCGAGAGTATAAAGTTTGCACTTCTTCAGTACCAAAAATCTCTCAAAGATGAGTTCGGCGATATCATTTCGGCCGAAGCAGAAAAGATACGTGTTGTCGCCAAGAATGGAAACGAGCCGTCTGGTGAGGATCTTAAAAAAATGGCGGAGGATCTGCCGATTATGCGCATCGTCGACACACTCCTGCGACACGCGATTACGCAAGACGCATCAGACATTCATATCGAACCAATGGAAAATGAGGTGCTCGTCCGCTATCGCATCGACGGCATCTTGCATGATGCAATGACGCTTCCGAAGACTGCCGCTGCCGGCATCACAGCTCGTATCAAGGTACTCTCAAACCTAAAACTCGACGAGAAGCGTCTTCCACAAGACGGACGATTCAAAATGGAAACCGAGGCTGACAAAGTTTCATTCCGTGTTTCGATGCTCCCTACGTTCTTTGGTGAAAAAACGGTTATGCGTCTCCTGAGAGAAACCTCCGGAGAAGGGTACACACTTGATGCGCTCGGACTCCACGGAGAGAGTATGGAGCGCATCCATCATGCGCTCAAGCAGACGACCGGCATTATTCTCATCTCGGGGCCAACCGGTTCAGGAAAGACGACAACGCTCTACACGATGCTCGATATTCTAAATAAGCCGGATGTAAATATTTCAACCGTTGAAGACCCGATTGAATACCAGATGAAGCGCGTCAATCAGACACAAGTGAACCCGCAAATAGGATTCACTTTCGCAAACGGACTCCGGTCGCTCGTGCGCCAGGACCCGGACATCATCATGGTGGGAGAGATCCGCGACAGCGAGACCGCATCTCTCGCTATTAACGCAGCCCTCACTGGCCATCTAGTACTCTCCACCATCCACACGAACAGCGCTGCAGGAGCAATCCCGCGCCTCATCGACATGGGCGTCGAGCCATTCCTTCTCGCTTCTACCATACGTGTCATCGTGGGACAGCGCCTCGTACGCAGACTCTGTGAAAACAAAGAGGCTTATAACCTCGATAAGGCGACGCGCACGAAGATTGCAAGCGATGAAGAATTCGAGACGGCATTCCGCGCGCTCGAAGAGGAGAAGATTATTAAGAAAAATACCGCGCTTGATGACATTTCGTTCTACCACCCAATTCCTTCTGCCGAATGTCCCGATGGGTACAAAAGCCGCATTGGCATTCATGAAGTACTCACTGTCTCTCCTGCAGTTCGCGAAATCATGCTCCGATCGAGCACAACCGATGCCATCGAGGCCCAAGCGAAGAAAGAGGGGATGCTCACCATGTTTGAAGACGGCCTCTATAAAGCAGCACGCGGTATTACGAGCGTCGAAGAAGTCCTTCGCGCAATAAGCGAATAATCATGAAGTACCGCGCAAAAATACGAAAAGGAGGTGCCGATGACTATACAAAAGTCATCGAGGCAGTTTCTCGTTTTGCTGTGTACGAACAAGTGCAGAAGGAGGGCGGCTTTGTGGTCGAACTCACGGAAGGAGATGGGCGCTTCAAACTTCCTTCATGGCTCTTTTACAGCATCGGAACAGGTATAAAGCGGTCCGAGATTATCCGACTTGCTAAGAATCTTGCAGCGATGCTGAGTGCAGGCCTCGCGCTTTCACGAGCACTTTCGGTCATCGAACGGCAATCAAGCAATAAGCATTTTAAAGCAGTCATTACTGATATTTCCGAATCGATCAAAAAGGGAACATCGTTCCATGATGCCTTGGCAAAATACCCGAAGGTCTTCCCAGCACTTTTCATCGCAATGGTTCGAGCTGGCGAAGAGTCCGGGTCGTTATCTGACGCTCTCACGATCATAGGCGTCCAGATGGAACGCTCGGAAGAACTCATTCGTAAGGTGAAAGGCGCAATGATCTACCCAACGATCGTGATCTCGGCGGTCATCATCGTCGCTATTCTGATGCTTATCTTCGTGGTGCCGACACTCACGAAGACATTTACCCAGCTTGGAGTGCAAGTGCCGCTTGCAACACGCGTTATCGTGGCCATTTCTAATTTCATGGCCGAAAATGTAACCGTGGTTTTCTTAGGACTCGTTTCGTTCATAGCGGGAATCATCGCATTTGTCCGCTCGAAAGAGGGGAGTGCAATCGTACTTTCGATCTCCCTATATATACCCATCATCGGGGAGCTTGTGCGAGAGACGTTTGCCGCCCGCGCATCACGCACGATTTCCTCACTCCTCGCATCAGGAGTGCCTGTCCTTGACGCTCTCGGTATCACCAAAGAAGTCGTACATGCTGGAGCATTTGCAAAGGTAATTTCCGAAGCAGAAGAGCGCGTGAAAAAAGGAGAACCGCTTTCTACGGCATTCGTCGAACATGGGAAACTCTATCCGATTCTTATGGGAGATATGCTCTCAGTAGGTGAGGAAACCGGAAAAGTTGCCGAAATGCTCCGACAGGTTGCCGAATTCTATGAAACAGACGTCGCAGAGAGGACGAAAGACCTTTCCACTATCATTGAACCTATCCTCATGCTCGTCATTGGTTCATTCGTCGGCATCTTCGCAGTCTCAATGATTGCGCCGATTTACTCACTTTCCTCAGCCTTCTAAATATGCGCCTATCTCGCGGATTTTCCCTCATAGAGGTCACGATCACGATCTTTGTTGTGGGAGTCCTACTCCTCCTCTTTCAAGCGGTACTACAGACCAGTGTGCTCGTGCGTACAACAAAAAGCCAGGGGATCGCACTCACAATTGTACGGAATGAGCTTGAACTCTTGCGTGCTGGCGGCTACGCAGCTGTCCCGCCGAGCGGATCATTCTCGAACAGTCTCCTGAGTTCAATCCCTTCCGCAACTACAACGCTCACCGTAAGCGACTACAACTCCTCCACGAAGCAAGTCACCGCAAAGGTCATATGGACAGAAACGGGAGCACCAACACTCAGCACCGTATCACTCTCCACACTTATTACTCAAACTGGCGGACTATGACCCATACTCCCAAAAAGACGTCTCACGCTTTCACTCTTATCGAAACCGTAATCGTAATCGGCATAGGCACCATCATGTTCATAATTCTTAGTGCCTTGATATACAACTTCCACAAAACCTCTGAATACCAGCAGACCATCCTCCAGTCATCTGGCTCGGCAAGCGCCATCGTGAAAGAAGTAGAGGCCCTGACCCTTCCAGCTAGCGCAGTGCTTCAGACGCATATATTTTCCGATGCGACTCGCACCTCTACCACGACCACCCTCGTACTTGAAATACCTTCTATCGACAGCTCGGGGAATATCGTACCGAACGCCTATGACTACGCTGCCTTTTATACTACCGGAACGGAAGCATACCGCCTTCTCGAGACACATGCAGCAAGTCACCGAACTCCTGGCCGAAAAAAGCTCAGCTCCACTGTAAGCTCGCTGACATTCTCTTATAATAATACCGACGTTACCCAAACAAGCATCGTTACTGTCGACGCCCGAATGCAAGCACAAGCGAAACAGGAACTTATCTATGACCACAGACAGCAGCAGATCCGGCTGCGCAATCACTAACCAATTTTATGCACTACACTCACAACACTCGAGCACACAAACAAGGATATGTTCTCGTGCTGGCGCTCGTATTTCTCGGAATCTTCTTCACAACGGCTACTGCATACCTGAATTTTGTGACGACCTCCGCACGAAGCGCACGAGTAGATATTTCACAGTCTCAAGCACTTGCGATCGCTGAAGCGGGCATGAATAAAGCTGTGTATCAGCTGAACCAGAACACTTCATATACTGGAGAGACTACTACCTCGTTCGGAGAAGGGGTGTTCACTGTGTCTGTTTCGAATATCGATTCGGTCAGTAAACGAGTCACAGCAACGGGCTATGTACCAAACAGCACGAACCCTGTAGCAACGAAGACGATTAAAGCTACGGTGGGTATTAATAACGCGGTGATATCATTCCATTACGGAGTGCAAGCTGGGAGGGGCGGGTTTTCTCTTGAAAACTCATCTTCCATAACCGGAAATGTATACGCAAGCGGACCGATTATCGGAACCAGCCAGAATTATATATACGGGGACGTCGTTTCAGCAGGACCAGACGGATTAGTGTACGGCATCCACGCGACCAGTTCGGTATACGCACACACAATAGGAAACGCTTCGCGTGCGACTATTATCGACAGGAATGCCTATTATGCTCTGAGCAGAGTGAATACTACCGTAGGTGGCACGTCATATCCGAATAGCCCCGACCAAGCAACAACGTCGCTACCGATTTCAGACGCACAAATTGAAGAATGGGAAACGGTAGCAGCAAGCGGGGGGACAGCGACATGCTCGAGCGGGTCTTACAACATTCCTTCCGGAAACGTGAGTCTGGGCCCAATAAAAATACCTTGTGACGTCAATATTAGCGGGACATCTGTGGTAACTCTTAATGGCCATATATGGGTCACAGGCAATATCACCATTCAAAATTCTGCTCTCGTAAGAATTTCACCCTCGTTGGGATCTGAGAATATTGCTATTATCGCTGACAATCCTTCAAACAGACTGACGAGCAGTAAAATAATGGTTAAAAACACTGCCTCATTTCAAAGCTCCGGCGCACCAGGATCATTCGTTCTGCTAGTGTCCCAAAACAATAGCGCCGAGAACGGAGGTTCGGTTGAGGCAATGGAGCTGAGTAATAGTGCTTCGGCGATGATAGCCTATGCAGCCCATGGACTCATTCCTCTACAAAATTCTGTCTCCTTAAAAGAGGTTACTGCGTATAAAATTACTTTAAAAAACTCAGCCAACGTGCGGTACGATACTGGACTAGCAAGTACAGTATTTGACTCTGGGCCAGGAGCAAGCTGGAGCTTCATTCCAGGCACCTACGCAATTACTCGGTAGAACATAATCCCATCTACTGAAATCTGCAGTCCGAATAGTGTTTCCTGAACTGTTATACTTTTATTCATGCTCATAGTTGCAAATTGGAAGGCCTATATTGAAGATGCAAAGAAAGCCAAGAACCTTGTTGCAGTAAGTAAGAAACTTGCTCGCACGACTGAAGTACGCATCGTCCTCGCTCCGCCTTCGCCATTTCTCGGCATGCTTGCTGAGAAAAATAAATCGAAAGTTGCCTTTTCGGCGCAAGACGTCTCCATTACGACCGGCGGCGCACAGACCGGCGAAGTGACTGCTCAGGCGTATGCAGCTACAGGAGCGACATACGTGATAATCGGCCATTCTGAGCGACGAGCTATGGGTGATTCAAACGAGACCATTTCACAAAAGCTGGCACACGCAGTCGCCCATGGCCTAACTCCGATTCTTTGTGTCGGCGAAAAAGAACGCGACGGGGAAGGGCAGTATCTTTCTGTGGTGCGCGAAGAGATTACCCTTGCAATTGAACCACTCATGATGAAAGAACGATCGAAAGTGATCGTCGCCTACGAACCCCTATGGGCAATAGGCAAAACAGCCGCAGAAGCCATCACCTCTGACGACCTTGGTGAGATGGTGCTCTATATAAGGAAAGTCCTCGCAGAACTTCTTCCAGGGAAGAGCTCTTCACATTCGCTCGTGCTTTACGGCGGATCAGTCGAGCCTGGGAATATCCGCCCTCTCGCAGGAAGCACCGGAGTAGATGGATTCCTCGTGGGACACGCTTCAATCGATCCTGCTATATTTTCACTTATCGTAAAAAACCTTACTTAACCACACCATGCGTACCGTCAATGATATAAAAGTCTTTGAAAATATTCCTGTACTCGTCCGCGCGGCGCTGAATGTCCCAATCGAAAATGACGAAGTTACAAATGATTACCGTCTGCGGCGCGCACTACCTACCATCAAATTCCTGTCTGAGCGCGGCGCAAAAGTCGTGCTTATAAGCCATCTTGGGGAACAGGGGACAGAAACGCTTAAACCGGTTGCGAAAGCGCTCGGGAAACTCGTATCCGGCGTTTCATTTTTTGAAGAGACCATAGGAGAGCGTGCTCGCAGTGCAGTACGCAATCTTCCAGCGGGAGGCATTCTCATACTTGAAAACTTGCGGCGCGACAAGCGGGAAGTGGCAAATGATCCAGCATTTGCGGCAGAGCTTGCCGCTCTCGCTGACATTTTCGTCGAAGACTCCTTCGACACCTGCCACCGCAAACACGCCTCGATCGTCGGGGTTCCCAAAATACTCCCGTCCTATGCCGGACTACTCCTGGAAGAAGAAGTGCACGAACTTGAAAATGCTCGTACACCAGAACACCCAGCCCTCGCAATTATCGGCGGAGCAAAGTTCAGCACAAAAGAAGGAGTACTTACGACACTACTTGAAAAATATGATCATGTATTCGTCGGGGGAGCCCTCGCAAACGATTTTCTCAAGGCCTCAGGACAAGAAGTAGGGAAGTCTCTTACTTCAAGTGCCGACGAAACCGCGGTGAAGAAGCTCCTCGCAAACCCAAAGCTCGTGCTACCGATCGACTCCCGTGTCGTGCCTGCCGACATCATTACTGCCATGAACGCGCATATGGAAGCACGGGTAGCACATGCCGGAGAAGTGCATGCTGACGACGTCATCCTCGATCACGGACCAGGCACCGCCGCGCTTATTTCTGAACTTGCCAAGAAAGCAAAGACAGTTCTTTGGAACGGCCCTCTCGGAAACTACGAGCACGGATTCGTCGATGCTACCGATTATTTTGCTCATGCGATTGCACACTCAAGTGCGCACACGATAGTCGGGGGTGGTGACACAATTGCATCCATCGAAAAGCTGGGGCTCTTGTCACGACTATCATTCGTCTCTACCGGCGGGGGAGCGATGCTCGATTATTTGGCCTACGGAACACTCCCCGGCATCGATGCTCTCGACGATCATCCGATCGCCTGACGTATCTTTTCAGCGAGAAGAGATGTGTCACGGGGAGCAATTTCTTTTTGCTTCCAAAATGAAAATTCTTTGCGGTCGTGACGAGGAATGATGTGGAAGTGGAGATGGAATACGATCTGTCCTGCTGCTGCTTCATGATTTGAATTTATATGCACCCCATGTGCGCTGACCGCATCACGCACCGCTGGCGCTATCTTGCGCACCGTGCGCATCACAGACGCAAGTGTGTCATCATCTACATCGAAAATATTTCGTACCGGTTTTTTTGGAATCACTAGCGTGTGACCAGGAGCAATGGGCTTCACATCAAGAAAAGCCATCGTCTCATCATCTTCATACACGATATCGGCCGGAATCTCGCGGCGGATAATTTTTGCAAATACAGTGTCTTCAATCATGCCGGCAGTATACAATAGCGTGCACATGTTCCCACTCCACGACCCGCTCACTGAAGACTTGCGTAAAGAACTTTCCGCTCATGACGACCTGACTGCGGCACTGCTTGCACGCCGGGGCATTTTTAAAAAAGAAGATGCGGATAAATTCTTAAACCCTTCATACGACCTGCACCTGCACGACCCACTTCTTATGACTGACATGCGGAAAGCGGCAGAACGTTTTTCACGCGCAATTTTGTCGGGAGAAAAAATCGCAGTATGGAGCGATTATGATTGCGATGGCATTCCAGGCGGGGTATTGCTGCACGACTTTTTAAAAAAGGCTGGAGCGAACTTTGAAAATTATATTCCGCACCGGCACGAAGAAGGGTACGGCATGAACGTGGACGGGATCGAGAAGCTCTCAAAAAACGGAGTGACTCTCGTGGTCACTGTCGACTCCGGCATTGTAGACGTCGAGCCCGTCGCACGTGCAAATGAGCTCGGCATAGATGTCATCATCACCGACCATCACTTGCCCGCTGAAAAACTCCCAGACGCATTCGCGGTCGTCAATCCAAACGCACATGAAGATGAAACCTACCCATTCCGTGCACTGTGCGGATCCGGCGTTGCATGGAAACTCGTATGCGCGACACTCGCCATTGCACCAACACTACGCGAACGAGTGCCAGAAGGTTGGGAGAAGTGGCTGCTCGATATGGTCGGGCTCGCAACCATCGCTGACATGGTTCCGCTTATCGATGAGAACCGTTTGCTTGCAACATACGGACTCAAGGTCATGCGCAAATCCCCGCGCCTAGGACTTCAAAAACTCTGTCGCGGCATGCGCGTGGAACAACGCAAGATCACCGAAGATGACGTTGGTTTCATGATCGCTCCGCGCGTAAACGCAGCGAGCCGCATGGGAGATGCGCGCGATGCATTTCGACTCTTCACAACGACTGACGACAGCGAAGCCGAGACGCTCGCGAAGAAAATGGAGAAAGCAAATCGCACGCGGAAAGCAGAGTCGGGAGCAATCACCCGCGCCGTGCATGCACGCCTAAAAGAGCGTGGGGAAATTCGCAGTGTGATCGCACTTGGGGACCCAGAGTGGCGCCCGGCACTTCTTGGACTCGTTGCAAACACAATCGCCGACGAGTTTGAGCGGCCCGTGTTTTTGTGGGGAAGGGAGGGAAACATGCGCCTCAAGGGATCGGTCCGAAGCGGGGGCGCAACGCACATCATGGAACTCATGCGTGCCGCAGAAAATGCATTCGTCGAGTTCGGTGGACACGCAGCTGCAGGCGGTTTCACTGTGCAAGACACGGAAGTATTCTTTCTTGAGGACCGACTTATTGAAGCACATGAAAACATGCGGGCCGGGAAAACGGATCCGGATACGCTCACACTGCACGCTGATGCAGACATCCTTCCAGAAGAAGTGACTGATTCTCTCCTTATAAAAATGGAGAGACTCTCCCCGTTTGGCATGCAAAACACAAAACCGGTGTTTCTCTTGCGAGAAGTTGTGGTGCGCGAGATTTCACGATTCGGAAAAGGGGAGGAACATCTGAAATTAAAAATAATTTCATCAAATGGAAACGGGCGGACGATCGATGCTGTCACATTCTTCGCAAAAGGTTCGCTCGCACGAACGGCCACATCAATAAAAGCAGGCGGACTTGCGCACCTACTCGTGCACCTTGAGCGTGACACCTTTTCACGAGGCAACCCAGTTCGTTTGCGATTACTCGATATTCGCGACGCGAATCCCAAATAACAACACTGTGGGGTTTGCGCGACGAGAAACGTGTTAGCTCGGAAGGCGACGGCCTGAGAGTAGGGCGCCGGGCCAGTCAGGCACGGACGCCGCACGTTTCGCAGACCGCGCAAACTCACAGTATCTTGCTATACTGCCACCCATGCATTTTACGATTCATGCCGATGGCGGTGCACGCGGAAACCCCGGACCAGCGGGAGCGGGCGCAATGATTCGCGACGAGCTTGGAAATTCTGTTGCGAGCGTTTCAAAATTTCTTGGTCATAGAACCAATAATTTTGCAGAATACGAAGCCGTCATTCTTGCATTTGAAGAACTTAAAAAACTTGTCCCGAAAGAAATTGGATCGACTGACGTTATGGTGAAAATGGATAGCGAGCTCGTAGTGAAACAAATGAAAGGGGAGTACAAAGTGAAGCATCCGGTTTTGAAAGAGCAGCACGCACGACTCTCGCATGCCGCGGCTGCATTCGGAAAAGTTTCATTCACCCACGTGCGCCGCGCCGAGAACAGCGATGCTGATGCGCTCGCAAATGAAGCGATGGATCGCGGAGCATGAGCTTCCTGGTTAGTGTTGTTTCGGGATTTGCGGGCGGAGTTTTTCTCCGCTCGCTTTTCTTTTTTGAGTGGCAGCCGATTGTCTTTGTGCTTCTTGTCGCGACGATTCTCCTTGTCGCGACGTTTTTAAAACCGCGTCTTGCGTACTCGCTTGGCGCGGTGTTTTGTATTTTTTTCGCATTCGGCATGGTGCGGGCAATGCTTGCCGACACTCCCGTACCAAACTCTTTTGCAAAAGATCTGCAACAGCGTGTTTCCTATGAGGGAATTGTTGTCGCTGACCCTGATGTGCGCGATGCGAATCAGCGTGTGGAGATTCGTGTTTCAAACGCAACTGAATCAACTGTAGTGCTTGCAGTCGCACCACGATACCCGAAAGTCGCGGTCGGTGACCGCGTTTACGTCTCAGGCACATTGCTTGTTCCCGAAGCATTTCTTACGGATGGCGGACGCACCTTTCGGTATGACAAATATTTACAGAAAAACGATGTGCGATTCTTGCTCAATTTTGCCTACGTGCGTGTCATCGAGGAAGCTCCGTGGTACTCAATACCCGCACTGCTTGCGCGAGTAAAACATTCTTTCCTCGATGGACTAACCTCTACACTCCCAGAACCGTACGCATCGCTTGCGGGCGGCATCGTGATAGGAGGGAAGTCTGGACTTGGTACTGAGCTTAAAGAGGAATTTACTCGTTCCGGTCTCGTGCATATTATTGTTCTGTCCGGCTACAACGTGATGATTGTTGCTGAATGGGTCATCGCCGCCCTTACTCTCACAAGACTTAAAAGACAGTGGGCTGCCGCTGCGGGAGTGCTCGCACTTCTTGTCTTTGTCGGCATCGCGGGAGCAACAGCGACTTCAATTCGCGCTGCCATCATGGCCCTTATTGCTCTCTACGCGAGAGCGACTGGCCGTACCTATGAGGCAGGTCGCGCGCTTTTATTTGTCGTACTCCTTATGCTCCTATGGAATCCTCTGTATCTCGTTTTTGATCCAGGATTTGGCCTATCAGTGACAGCAACCGCAGGACTCATCTGGCTCGCATCCCGTATAGAAATAATTCTCGCATTCTTGCGAAATGTTTTCTGGAAGGATGTGGTCGCAACAACACTCGCCGCACAAATTTCGGTTCTTCCGCTTCTGCTATATGAGACTGGGAATCTCTCATTAGTTGCACTGCCTGCAAATATAATTGCTATTGCTTTCGTGCCGCTTGCGATGGGATTCTCGGTAATCGCAGGGTTTGCAGGGATACTTTTCGGCTCGCTTGCTCCTCTGTTTGCTATCGTGCTCGCATTCCCAGCGTATCTCACTACTGCCTACATACTATTCGTTGCACACGAAGCTGCTGCACTACCTTTTGCGGCAATTACGCTTCCGCCATTCCCGTTCTGGCTTGTGCTCGTCGCGTATGCGGTATTGATTTACTTCGCCTCATCAAAACGCTTTTCAACGACCCCCCAATTAAGGTTGGCGAAAAACGCGTCGATATAGTTTTTCTTTTCAGCAGGAACATAGTCCACCATGAATGCATGCTCCCAGAGATCGAGCGCCAGAATAACTGGCAATCCGGAGAGCTGCCCGAGCTCATGATCATTCACAAAAACGGTATGGAGCGTATTCGCACTTGGATCAGCATAAACAACGACCCAGCCAATGCCGCGACTTCCTGCAACTTCCTTTATGTGAGTGACTATGTCCTGACTTCCATATTTTTCGGCGACTGCCTGCGCGAGCGAGCTATCTGCTCCGAGCGCGACCGGGCCACCCTCAAACTGAGAGAAGTAGTATTCATGCATGCGCATGCCATCAAATTCAAACGCAAAGCGACGGCGCAATTCTGAAACCATATACGGATCGAGCTCGATCTGGCCCGAACGGACAGCCACAAACTTCTCCATGATGAGATTCACATGCTTCACGTACCCCTCATACAGCGCAAGATGCACTTTGACCTGTTTTTCTGAAATTCCAGTGAGCGTGGGGAGATCGAACGATTTTGTTGGGTATGTCATGCGATAAAATCTAGCACATGCGACGGGAACTGCCGATTAGTCTGTATTTCTTGCTTGTGGGCGTACTTATCGTTGGAAATATATTCCTCTACACATCGCTATTTACACCTGCCGGGCTCAGGATATCTCTCTTAGAGACAGCGGAAGAAGGGGGAGTGGTACTACTAAGAACCCCGAACAACGGCACCGTTCTTATCAATACTGGACCGGATGCAAGCATTCTGCGCGCCCTAGGAACAGAACTACCCTCATGGCAGAGGAAAATCGACGCCATAGTACTCACAGACGCATCTGCAGCAACGATCGGAGGTCTTCCTTCTGTACTTGAGCGCTATAAAACTACGACCATGATACGCCCCATCAAGCAGGGAACACGTAGTAGTGAAGCCATTATTAGCGATTCCATTGCCGAAAATAGCCTCCAAGAATTCAGCATGGGAGACAATGTAAGCCTGGATTTAGGCCACGGAATACGTATTTCTACCCCTTCATCTGAGGAAATACTCATTTCCTATGGAGTAACATCGCTCCGTATAACGAAAAACACGCCTTTTGGCGTGTTTTTCTCTGACGGAAAGACTCTAGAACGAATTAAATAGCGCCCGCCTTCTTCAAAGCAGCAAAAGCGCCGTTTTTCTTGATAGTCTTGAGACCCTTTACCGAAACATCGATAATGACCGTCTTTTTAAGTTCTGGCACGTAAATGCGGCGTTTCTGGAGATTTGCCTTGCGGCGAACCTTTCCGGTCGGATTGAACTGGGTTGCGCGGGTACGGTTAGAGTAGCGCCCGCCAACCTGCGTGCTCTTTCCAGTGATTTCACAAGCTCTTGCCATAGTCATCGCATGGTAGCATAGGTTACGAAACCAGCAAATATGGACATTATTTCGAGTCTTATTATCCTTGTTCTTTCGGTCATCGCCCATGAAGTGGCGCACGGCTACGCAGCTAACTCCCTCGGCGACCCCACCGCTCGCCTTGCAGGCCGCCTCACCCTCAACCCGCTTCCACATATCGATCTTATGGGGTCGATTATCCTCCCAGCCCTTCTCGTATTCTCCAATTCTCCAATTTTCTTCGGCTGGGCAAAACCGGTTCCTTACAATCCTTACAATCTTAGCAATCAGCGGTGGGGTGAGGTACTGGTCGCAATAGCAGGAAGCGCTACAAACCTGCTCTTGGCTATCGTTTTCGGCCTTATTGTGCGATTTGGATCTGATATAGGCCTCAGCGGCGGCGCCCTTGCCATCGCTGCGACAATCAGTTTCGTGAATTTGTTCCTAGGTCTCTTTAACCTCATCCCATTTCCACCGCTCGACGGATTCACAGCTCTTCGTGCGGCGCTCCCATGGCATCTTTCCGCCAAATTGCGCCAACTTGAACACACTATCCACGCCGCAGGACTCCTTTCGCTTATCCTGTTTCTCCTTATTTTCTCTTATATTTTTGCGGGACCTTTTTTCACATTTGCCCGCTGGGTATTCGAGATGCTCGTAGGATAGGGAAATATCTTTCTCTTTGTCCACTAAGCGGCTGCCCGTGACGCATGAAGCAGTAAGGTACGGCTGCTATACTAGAACGGATGGAGTATCACGTTCCGCAGTTCATCGAAGTCGAGGATAAGATCGTCGGACCTCTCACTCTCCGGCAATTTATTTACATTGCTGGAGCAGGAGGATTCTGTGTCATCTTTTTCGTATACCTGCCTATCGCCGCGGCATTCCTCCTCTCGGCACCGATGGCAGGCCTCGCAGCCGCACTCGCTTTCTATAAGGTGAACGGCAAATCATTCATCGAAATTCTCGAAGCTGGTTTTAATTACTACACGGGAGCGAAACTTTTCCTCTGGAAACATCATGAAATAAAAAAGGAAGACAGCCTTGCTGTCGCCGCGGCTGCTGCTGCGGACGCGGAGAAGGCAGTCCAGAAACGTAATGCTCAGAAACTCACTCGCGGCAAACTGACAGAACTCGCATGGTCGCTCGATATAAAGTCGCCACAACGATAATATGGCCACGAAACAAGCAGCTAGTCCCACCCAGCAGTTCGTACCGGTCAAGGAAATCCGGAATGGCGTCATTATTCTCAAAGAAGGCGGTTATCGCGGAATACTCATGTGCTCGTCTATAAATTTCGGGTTGAAGTCTGCGGACGAACAGCACGCGATCACGCTCGGTTTTCAAAATTTCCTCAACACGCTCGATTTCTCAATACAGATTGTAGTGAATTCGCGCAAAATGGATCTGCGCCCTTACATCTCACTTCTTGAAGGGAAGACTTCTGACCAGAGAACCGAACTTATGCGGATTCAGCTGCGAGAATACATCGAATTCGTGCGCTCTTTTGCAGACCAGGCAAACATTATGACCAAATCATTCTATATTGTCGTACCATATGCGCCGCGCGTTTCTGCAACCAAAGCAGTTGGATTCTTACAGAAGAAAAATGCTGTTGCTGAAAAGGCAGCCGCTCAAACCTCATTTGAGGAGGATCGCGCGCAACTTGAGCAGCGACTATCGCTCGTAGCGGGGGGACTTGCCGGTACTGGGGTACGCGCTGTCCCGCTTGGCACTGAAGAAGTCATCGAACTTCTGTACCGCTCATTCAACCCAGGAGAACTCGAGAACCCGATTCGTCTGGACGCATAACACCATATGTCACTACTCGACTTTCTAAGCAATAAGAAAAAAGAAGAAGCCCCAGCAATGCTACCGGTTTTGCCGAAGGATATCTATAAACAGGGGTCTCTCGACCTTGTCGACACCATCGCGCCAGCAGCCCTCAAGATCAGCTCACGGGAAATCGAGCTCGGTGAGAAGTTTGCCCGCGTCTTCTACACTGTTTCCTACCCACGATTCCTTTCGGACAGCTGGTTTTCTCCCGTCATAAATCTCGACAAGGTGCTCGACATTTCTATATTTATTCACCCGATAGAAACCGAGACTGCTCTACGCGCATTTCAAAAGAAAGTCGCCGAGGTACAGAGCCAAATCAGCGAGCGCGAATCAAAAGGGCTTGTGCGCGACCCATTGCTCGATACTGCGTACCAAGATCTCGAAAACCTGCGCGACAATTTGCAGCAGGCGCAAGAAAAACTGTTCGATGTCGGACTCTACCTTGCGCTCTATGGCGACTCGAAGGAGGAGATCGAGAAGACAGAAGGGGATATTCGCGGCATACTCGACGCGAAACTTGTTTACACCAAGCCTGCTCTTTTCCAGCAAGAGCAGGGATTCCGCACCTGCCTCCCACTCGGCACAGACGAACTCCTCGTTAATTCAAAACTAGATTCCTCACCCCTTTCATCAATCTTCCCATTCGTATCATTCGACCTTACAAGCGACCGCGGCATCCTGTACGGCATTAACCGCCACAACTCCTCGCTCATCCTTTTCGACCGCTTCTCGCTTGAAAACTACAATTCCGTCATCTTCGCGAAATCTGGCTCTGGCAAAAGCTATGCAACAAAGCTTGAGCTCCTGCGCTCGCTCATGTTCGGCACCGATATCATCGTGATCGACCCGGAACGAGAATACGAGCAGCTCGCTGAAGCGACCGGCGGCCGATCATTCCACATATCCCTGTCATCGATGCATCATATAAATCCTTTCGATCTGCCACCGGTCAGGGAAGATGAGGACCCGAAGGACATCCTCCGATCAAACATCATCGCGCTCGTCGGTCTTTTCCGCATCATGCTTTCCGGGCTTTCTCCTGAAGAGGACGCCATCATCGATCGCGCCATCAGCGAGACATATGCACTGAAAGACATTACTGGCGAAAGCGATTTCACGGGTGCAGAGCCGCCGACGCTTTCTGATTTCGAACAAGTGCTCTCGGGAATGGAGGGGAGTGAGTCTCTCGTGGAGCGCCTCTCAAAATACACTCGCGGCACATGGGCAGGATTCCTCAATCAGCCCACAAACATCAATCTCGACCAACAGTTCGTTGTTTTCTCGGTGCGCGACATGGAAGACGAGCTGAAGCCAGTCGCGATGTATATCATCACGCACTACATATGGAATGCGGTGCGCCACGACCTCAAGAAGCGTCTGTTGGTTATCGATGAGGCCTGGTGGATGATGAAGAGTGAAGACACGGCATCCTTCCTCTACTCGGTCGCAAAGCGTGGGCGCAAATACTATCTTGGCGTCTGTACCATCACCCAGGATGTCGAAGACTTCCTTAAGAGTCCGTACGGGCGACCAATCCTCACAAACTCATCCTTGCAATTGCTTCTTAAGCAGTCCCCAACGACAATTGATGTTCTTCAGCAGACCTTTAATCTGACCGATGAGGAAAAATATCTTCTGCTTGAAGCTGGAGTGGGGGAGGGACTGTTCTTCGCCGGACTCAAGCACGTCGCTATAAAAATAGTCGCGAGCTATACAGAGGATCAGATCATCACTTCTGACCCCTCCCAGGTCCTTGCGATAAAACAGGAGAAGGACCGCCATGCCTCCTCTCAGAACTAATTCGCCACCTGAGGTAATGAGCTGGGGGAAGCCTTCAGCTATTCTCGCAGTTTCCGTATCCGTAATTTTTGACGCACTCCGATTTGCCTGCGAACAATTCTGGCTTTTCGGGCCAGCACTTGCTGCTATATATTGCCATCAGCAGTTGAGTGGTACTTTAGGAGAAACGATTGCCGGAGCCGTCTGTGCCACAGGCGCAAGCGCTCGGAGCCAACGCCTCCCCTGCATTTATGCTTTTCGGTACCGTCCTGGCGATGGTCGTAGGTATTTTTGGCTGGCTCGTCGTTGCTGCTATTGTTGTTTTCACCAACGAACGCCTTTTGAGCGTGAATATCAATAATGTTTTCTGGCTCGCCGGGAGCCTTCTGGTGAGCGAAATACCCTTTATCGGATCAATACCAGCTCTCACCGCCACCGTCATAAAATTGTACTCCGCACAAATAAAGAAAGACAAAGAGACTTTGCGAGCTTATGAAGCCAATGCTGCCGTAACCGAACAAGAGGAACGGGACCAACGCACTGCATTACTTTTGCAGATGCAGAATGCGCGAGCACAAAAGATGTCGGAAGCAGCATATGACGATATGGGGGAAGGGGACACGGAAGAAATCCCCGACAAGACGCGTAGTGCGGCATAACTATACCGCACAGGCTATATACTAGAGATATGCGCCTTACGATTTCCGCAGCTCTTTTAATCCTCCTGCTTCCCATTTCTGTCAGCGCACAATCTTTCGGAGGATCAATTGACGCTTCTCCATTTACACTTTCCATAATCCCGCAATACCCTCAACCCTACGGGGATGTTGTTATCTCCCCGACTTCTAACTCTCTCGATCTTGCAAACTCAACCATGACCGTATCCGCAGGAGGGGAAGTTGTTCACAGAGGGGCGGCGCAACCCGTTGCCTTAAAGCTAGGGAAGGCGGGCAGTGTAACAACGGTGAAGGTCACAATCACCTCAGGCGGCATTGCCAATAGCGAAACTCTCTATGTGCAGCCCCAAGATGTCGTCCTCATTGCCGAACCTGCCTCGTCCGCGCCACCGTTGTACCTTGGCAAACCGCTCGTACCAATCGAAGGAAGTGTGCGCGTTGTTGCAGTAGCTAATTTTAGAGATGCTCGCGGAGGCATACTTAAACCTTCTGCGCTTTCCTACACGTGGACAGTCGATAGTACGCAGATCGCAAACGCCTCAGGCATTGGAAGATCTGCTCTGCTGGTAGCCTCGCCACTCCAGTACCGGGCTCGCTCTGTTTCAGTTACGGTCACGAGCGGGAACGGTACCCTCGTCGGAGGAGCGTCACTGTCACTCACTCCCCAGGAACCGCTAGTGCGTATGTACCGTAACGACCCCCTGCTCGGCATCCGTTTTGATCGTGCACTTTCCGGAGAATATTCCATACCCGGAGCAGAAACTTCGCTATATGGAGCAGCATTTTATTTCCCTACGACCAGTGGTGCACCATTCCTTGATTGGAATTTGAATGGCGCGAGGGCTCAGACAGGCAATTCCATAACATTGCGACCATCAGGAAGCGGGGAAGGGAATGCCTCGCTTACACTTTCTGCATCTGCAGGAGGGTCTGTTTCAGCATCCACAGACCTTACTCTCCTGTTCGGCAAAAGCGCATCATCCTTATTCGGCCTATGAACCTCCTTAAAAATTTTAAACACAAGACGATGTTCATACTTGTGCTGATACCTGTACTGTTTCTCGGTCTCTCATCCACAGCTTCTGCTCAGGGATTTGTCCCACTCGCCACAATCCCAGGACTCACCGATATGCAGCCGACCGCAGGAGGTCTTGCCACCTTCTTTAACAACCTTTACAAATACCTCATCGGCCTTGCGGCAATCCTTGCAGTAATCCAAATAATCAGGAGTGGTATCGAGATAGCCTGGAATCAAGATGACGTCAGTAAGATAAAAGATGACAAAGGAAAGATTTACAACGCAATCGCTGGTCTTGTGCTAGTACTTTCGCCGGCACTGGTCTTCTCCATCATCAATCCAGCCATATTAGATCTCTCAATTGGTCTAGCACCGATTGATCTTTCCACGAGACCAACAACCCCGACAGCTAATAACCTTACTGCGAATAGAGCCCCCGGAAACAGCACCTATACGGATCAAGCATCAATTCCAAGCGGGCAATGGTGCTTCAACCAAGGTTCCTCTTATGTTTGCTCCTCTGATGAAACAAATTGTGCAAGGATGTACACGTCCCTAACCAGCAGTGCCACGGGCTCTTGCAGACAATACCCAATTACGAACTAAACTTTATGCGCCACTATATAATCATTGCCTCAATTGTTCTTGCCTCTCTCGGAATAGGCATCGCTGCGTACTATTTCCTGCTCCCGAGCACTCCAGAAACACCCGCTGCAACCAACTACCCTTTACCCGTAGCAGAGAATAGAACCCCGACCCCAGGGGAGATTGCAACCGGAAATTCCGGAGTAGAGGGAAGTCCAGTTTCTGTCTCGGCTCGACTTGTTAAAATAACTTCAGGACCGGTTGCGCTTGGCGAAGCAGTCATCGATATAAAAAATGGAGTAGCAACTTCTTCACCGGAAGTCGCCGTACACTTCGTCGAGCGACAGAGCGGCAACATATACTCATACCGAACAAAAGAGGGGACGCTTACCCGCACATCGAACAAAACCATCCCGGGTATAGCAACCGCCGCATGGCTTCCAAACGGAAAGACCGCATTTGCTCGCTATCTTTCAGGAACCGATTTTTCCACAATTAACACCTACGCACTTCATTCCGAAGGTTCAGAAGGATTCTTCTTGCCGCAAGACCTTGCAGACATCGCTGTTTCCTCCACAAGCATTCTCATGCTTGCCTCTGGACCAAATGGGTCCTCTGCTTCTTTATCTCGTACTGATGGGTCCCGTGCCACGACGCTGTTCACAACCCCTCTTTCAGCATTGCGCGTCTCATTTGCGGGCAGAAATCAGTACTTTGCATTTACCAAACCAGCGTCGACTCTTGCGGGTAGTGCCTATCTTGTCGACAGTTCAGGAAACTTCTCTCGCATCGCAGGACCAGAAAACGGCCTTACCGCCCTCATAAGTCCCTCGGGTAAATGGGCACTTACAAGCTCTGTTTCAAATGGAGCGATGACTATGAAACTAGTGAATACAGCGACAGGCGATGCTACTACTCTGCCTATTGCTACCATTACCGACAAATGCGTATGGACCGTCGACGAAACAATCATCTACTGCGGAGTTCCGAGAAACCCTCCTTCAGGGAAGAATTACCCTGACGATTGGTATCAAGGTGCCGTGTCTTTCTCTGACCGTATATGGAAGATACAGGTCGCTGGCCGCTATGCACAACTCGTCCTCGATTTTTCAACCGAAGCGAAGACAACTCTTGATGCTGAATCTCTCGCTATAAACCCCTCTGGAACCACGCTCGTGTTTGTAAACAAGAACGATGGCTCCCTTTGGTCGTATCAACTCTGATCTGAATTCAGCACTGTGCGCCGAACATGCCATTCTTGTATCGCTCCTGCGATATTTGTAGTGATGAAGTAAAGCGCTATAGCGCTGGAGGTCGTGTAAGAAATGACCGCAATAATGAAAGGGAAGACGTATTTAAGCTGCATCCCCATAACTCTCTGGAAGTCGGCTTGTATCCCTTTATCTCCAGAGTTGGTCTTCATTGTCCCCTGGAGGGCCATATGGGCCTGCAGATACTGTGTGACGCCGGCAAGAAACGCAAGAATGAGGCTTTTACCCATCACCGGTATGAGCCCGAGGAATAGGAGCATTGCAGAGTCAGGAACCGGTGTAAAAGGATATAGTCGGCTGGTATTAACTACCGTAAACGGCTCATACAAAAAAACCCAATATAGAGCAAGAAGAACTGGGATCTGGATAAAAACCATGAGAATACTCGAAAATGGATTGACCCTCTCTTCTCGATAGAGCGCAAGAGTCTCAAGAGCTTCTTTCTCTTTATTTCCCTTATATTTCTCCTTCAATTCCTTCAATTTCGGCTCCAAATTCTTCATCGCCAACTGCGTGCGAGCAGCTGATAATGAAAATGGTAGAAGTACGATCCGAATAATAATAGTGAGGAGAACAACAGCAATACCCACATCAGAGCCTGGGACAAGCGCTACGAGCGCTACGAGCGTATTGTAGATCGGGTCGTAGAAGAAAGCGTGGAAGAAGGTTGAGATCACGGTGATATTGTACGTTACTGGTTAATTTTAAAAAGAAGATTACCGAGCTCCTCCTTAAGGTCTTTATATTGTATATCTTTTACCGCTGCTTTGGGAAAAATAATGAGGGCTGCCGGGTGAGAAAGTGTTTTTAATGCAGCAAGTACGCGACGTTTGATCAAATGTCTTGTTACGGAAAGACGAGCGACCTTCTTAGGGAGAATTACCGCAAAACCACCCCCTTCCTTTGGGAGAATTATTGTGAAATATTTGGACGAAACTCGACGGCCAGCCGGTAGGGCGGCCGATATTTGTTCACGAGAAAGTCGCTCCCGGCGCGGAAACACAGGGTTTTTACGCAGCAAGCTTCGCGCGACCGATACGGCGGCGGATCTTCAAAATCTTACGCCCTGAGCTGGTTTTCTTGCGCGCAAGAAAACCATGTGTTGTAGCTCTCTTTCGTTTCTTTGGTTGATAGGTCCTTTTCGACATAGTCTATGAAAAGATTAGGTTGTGCACATGATACTAACAGTTTTTCCACGAAACGCTAGTGTGGCTTGTATATATAAGGGGGCGTATACTCCAAAGCATTATGAACAAAGGAGATCCTCGTGAGCTTTGGGAATACGTTCTTACTCAGGTCGAACTTTCAATATCACCCGCTAATTTCAATACTTGGTTTCGTAATAGTTTCATCATAAAGATAACTGAAGATGGAGTGGTACATATTGGGGTACCAAGCCAATTCTTCAAAGATTGGTATTTGAAGAAGTTTCATACAATACTTTTAAAGATTGTTCGAGATGTTTCCTATGAATTCAGGAATATCGAGTATTCCATAGTTAAAGATGAGAATCGTAAAATACAAAAAGAAGTTAAAAGTACTCGAGGAATAATAGAACTTCCACTGGAGGATTTTTACATAAATAAGAGTGATAACCTCAACCCACGTTATACATTTGATACCTTTGTTATAGGTTCATTCAATAATCTTGCTTACACAGCGGCACAAGCTGCTTTAGAACGTCCAGGGATCACTTATAATCCTTTATTTATTTATGGTGACACTGGGAGAGGGAAGACCCATCTTATTCAAGCTATAGGGAATCAATATAAGAAGATGTACCAAGGAAGGAAGGTTTTTTACCTTACTTCAGAAAAATTTGTTGTTGATTACACCGATTCTGTACAAGCTGGCTCTGCTAATCGATTTAAAGATAAATATCGGCAATATGATCTTCTTATTATGGACGATATACAGTTTCTTTCTAAAAAAGAGAAGACTCAAGAAGAACTTTTCCATTTATTTAATGCTCTTTACGATACAAACAAACAAATTATTTTTTCTTCAGACCGCGCTCCGGTCGCAATCCCAGATATCGCTGATCGTCTTAAGGGCCGTTTAGCGAGTGGTATGACTGTAGATATTAGTGAGCCGGACCCAGAATCCCGAATGGCTATAGTACGTAAAAAAGCAGCCTCTCATGGGGTCATATTATCGGATGAGGTAGTTGATTACGTTGCTACAACTATTAATGGTTCTATAAGGGAATTAGAGGGTATGGTGAACAGTATAATCTGCCATACTCAAGTAAAAGGGGCTGCGCCTGATATTGCTGAAGTACGTCAATCTTTACGATCATTCACACGTCCTCAGAAGAATATTTCAGTAAAAAATGTGGTAGATAAGGTAGCTGAGTTTTATGGGATAGATGAGGAAAGTATTTATGAGAAGACTCGTCGAAGGGAGGTTGTGCGTCCTCGACAGATTATTATGTATCTTCTTCGTGAAGATTTTCATATCTCATATCCAACAATTGGTACAAAACTTGGTGGTCGCGATCACACAACTGTTATCCACTCTTGTGAGAAGATAAAGCGTGAAATTGTTGTGGATAGTGAGTTATCACAGGAAATACAAAATATCCGCACTTTACTTGTATGATATTTATACGTTGTCTATCAACATCTTGTTTAATATTTAATACTTCAAAAAACAAGCAAACACGCTTTGTAATGAACTTATCCACTTATAAACAACCCTAATAGAGTCCGTATGATTATTTCAATTGAAAAAAAGAAATTCGGAGAAGCTGTGCATATGGTCGCAAGATTCGCTGAACGTAAGAGTGCAACACTTCCAGTACTATCAGCAATACTACTTATAGCTGGTGATGATGGGATAAAAATGCGTGCAACAAACCTTGAAACAGGTATAGATCTTAAAATTGATGGCGAATGTACTACAAAAGGTGTTGTAGCTATCCCAGCGGCTGTATTACAACAAATAGCTAATTCTTTCACTCAAGAAGGGAAAATAACTATAGAGCATACTGGGGACATTCTTTCTATAGTAAGTGGGAATAGTAAAAGCTCTATTAAAACAGTTCCTTATGAGGATTTCCCAACAATTCCTTTCCCAGAGAATCCTAAGAATAAAATAGAGCTTCCTGGAGTGCTTCTTCGATCACTTTTTACAACAATCGCTTCATGTGCATCTTCATCAACTGTACGTCCAGAATTAGCTAGTATTTATGTATCTATAGAAGGTGGGGTATTAACAGCTGTAAGTACAGATTCGTTTAGACTTGCTGAGAAAAAAATTCCTCTCATAAATAAAGGGATTCAAGGAAAATTCTTGATTCCGGCAAAAAATGCTCTCGATATAGCTCAAGCTATTCCAGATACAAATATCAATATCTCCTTTGATGAACATCAGTGCGCATTTGTAAGTGATACTTGGATGCTTGTGTCGAGACTTACAAATGCAGTATATCCTGATTACCGTCAAATTATACCTAAAGAATCAACTGTTGAGGCAATAATTCTCAGAAAAGACTTTGAAAATTCACTTAAAAGGACAACTATCTTTTCCGACTCGTTTCAGAAAGTACGGATGAATTTTGATCCAAAAAAGAAACAATTTTCTCTTTTTTCCAGAAACACTGATATTGGGGAATCATTTGAAACTATTTCAGCACACATATCAGGAAACCCTATTGAACTTTCATTCAACCACCGGTATTTATCCGCGGTGCTAACACTCACACAAGCAGAAAGTATTTCTTTGAGTGCTGGAGGTGTTGGACGACCACTTATTATAAAAGGAGTGGGAGATACTTCATTACTATACCTAGTTTCTCCAATGAATCAGTAATATTTTTTAACGCAAAGTATTTTGGTTATTTGAGTACCAACTAGCGATCCCATATTCCCAATACTCGAATTGAGGGTCTTTTGTGGGGTCTGTAGGTGATGGACCTTGAGGATTATTTTTATCAGTCCAATATAAAAGACTATGAGGGGTTATGTTCCCTTGAGAGTCAGGAATATGCCAATCTCCTCGGAATATTGGAGAAGTAGATGAAGCGATAGTGCTTGGTTCACCAAAATACATCTTCGGATATTTTGAAATTGCGTACATCATTGCTTCGTGCCACATAGGGGCTGTGATATATCCGGCGATGGATTTTGTCATAGGACTGTTGTCATTATTTCCAGACCACACACCTATTGCGACCGATGGTGTATATCCAACAACCCATGCGTCACGAGTATCGTTTGTTGTACCTGTTTTTACAGCAACGTCATATCCAGGGAAGGAGAGAGGGGAGTTGAGTGGGTATTCTGGGAACCGTGCATATGCGTCGGATAGGATCGCGGAAATATCCCTCGCAGTCTGTGTAGACACCACTCGCGACTGTTGAGGAGAAAATTGAGTAAGGATATTTCCTGAGGAATCATATACTTCAAGTATGCCAGTGGGAGCGTTTCTCACCCCATCATTAGCGAATGTTGAATAAGCGCTTGTGAGATCAAGAAGGCGCACTTCACCACCTCCAAGAACGAGGGTGAGACCGTATTGATTTGGATCGCCTAATGTAGAGAGGCCGAATGATTTTGCGAGATTTATAGCATTCTGGATCCCTACAAGGTAAAGAACTTTAATAGCTGGAATGTTTATTGATTGTGCAAGTGCGGTTCTAAAGGTCATGGGACCACGGAACGTATCATCGAAATTTGCTGGTGCGTAGCAAGGAGTTGTATTATTTTTTATATCTGACGGTTTGCATTCAGTTGAGAACTGAGTCGGTGTATCGAAGATTACTGTGTCTCGCGTGTATCCTCGGGCAAGTGCGAGAGAATACACAATAGGTTTCATTGTTGATCCTGGCTGTCGAGAAGCAAGAGTAGCATTGTATTGTCCGTCTATGGTTTTATCGAAGAAATCGCGCGATCCGACCATTGCAAGGATTTGTCCGGTTTTGGGATCTATAGCAACAAGAGAAGCATTTGACGCATTAAATTTCTTTACGTTTTCGAGAGCGTATTTATTTACTATGGATTCAGCTTTTACCTCGAGATCAGAATCCAGAGTAGTGATTACTTTCAAACCAGAAGTGAGTGCTTGAGGACCATACAGTTCTTCAAGTTGGTCGAGGATATAGAACACGAAATGGGGAGCAATAATCGATGTCTGTCCTGTTGGGGAGAAAGATACTTTTTCCAATATTGCTGCTGCGTAGGTAGTGTCGTCTATAAATCCGAGTGAGCGCATCCTCTCTAGTACTAAATCTTTACGAGCCGCAAGTTCTTCTTGATGGTTTCCGTATGGAGAGTAGTACGAAGGGGCTTGAATCATCGCTGCAAGATACGCAGCTTGTGAAAGAGAGAGATCTTTTGCGGGTTTCCCGAAATAGGATTCTGCGGCAGCCTCTATTCCATAAAGAGTTCCTCCGTACGGGATATTGTTCAAGTACGTCTCAAGAATCTGATTCTTCGAATATGTCTGCTCAAGTTTTATTGCGAGCATCCACTCATTTATTTTCCGGATAACGCTCTTCTTATGAGTAAGAAGCTCAATCTTCACTACTTGTTGAGTGATGGTTGATCCTCCCTGAGAAAGGCCGACACCGAGTGCGTCGGCTATTATTGCTCGAATGATTGAAGTAAGACGGATACCTCCGTGTTCATAGAAACTGGAGTCTTCAATAGCAATTGTCGCGTTTATAGTGTTTGGTGATATAGAAGATAGTGGAATAATGTTGCGCTTCGCATCCCGATTGTAGTCGTATAAAAGGACTTGGCCGGTGCGATCATATATTTTCGTTGATTGATCTATTTGGCGGGAAGAGAAGGAATTTATATCTGGAGCTGGAGTTATGGCAACAGAAAGCAGGATCCCTCCAGCTATGAGGAACCCTGCTCCTAGGAAAACAAGAATGGCTACAAGTATCGTGTGCCGCCAAGAATGATGATACTGGGAAGACATGGTCTGTATGCTACCACGCTACCCACCAGCATCGTTTAGTAATCTTTTTCCTCCTCCTCTAAGCCACCACCTCCCACAATCTCTCCTTCTTCGTTAAGATCAAAATCTCTCTCTTCATCATGTAGATTTTCATCCCCTAAATCTTCTTCGGAAGGATTGAATGGTAGCCCGTCTTCTGTTTCATCCATAAATTATGAATATCGTTAAAATCTAACCCTTGTTCGGGAATGGGTATATTGAAACAAATTTTTTTATCATGCAATACCCGAGTAAGCGCATGATGTGGATTAAGGGTGGGGAAGACCGCAGGCGAGTGCGGTAATGCCGATGGCTATAGCATCAAGTTCATCATCGAGGCGCTTCTTTTTTGATAGGGCTACTAGTTGAGGAACCATATGCTCAATATCTGATTTACTTGCTCGACCATGTCCAGTGACCGCGATTTTTACTTGCTGGGGCGTACATTCAATTACAGGTAAAGATGCGATGCCTGCCATGGCGAGTACTGCGCCACGAGCTTCAGCAACACCTAGAGCTGTTTTCTTGTTCGCACTAAAAAAGAGGGATTCTATTGCGAGCGCTTCCGGCGCATACTTTTTGATCGCAGAAGAGACGGATGTTGCCACTTTTGCGAGTCGGATCTCTCGGGCACCTTTTTCAGGCGAGATACAATCGCTCATAATAAGTGACGGACGTGAAGGATTTCCCTCGATGACAGCAATACCGAGGCGGTCGTACCCGGGGTCAATCGCCAGTATTCTCATATCCGCGAGCGTTTGTGAAAACCTGCTGCACATCATCATACTCATCAAGCGCTTCGAGGATTGTGCTAAGTCGGGACTCATCATCACCGGAAATTTCAACAAGCGGTTCATTTGGAGTGTATACAGTACCGGTCTTCATGAATGCCCAGCTTGCAGCTCCCGGGGAAGCAAGTTCGACTCCTTGTAGTACAAGCAAGTGTTTTATTTCCTGGGTGGTACGGTTCTTACTATCGGTAAGAGCATCGATGAGAATCGCGACGCCTCCCGGGCCGTATGCTTCATATACAACTTGTTCGAGATTTCCCGCATCTTTTGATACTCCTTTAGCAATAGCGCGCTCGATATTATCTTTGGGCATATTTGCCGATTTTGCGCGAGCGATTATTGCGGAAAGTCCTGGCGCCGAAAGAAGCCCGTTTGCCTTCTTCGATTCAAGAGCGATGAGACGTGCAAAACGAGAAAATACGCGACTTCGTGCCGCATCGGTCACCGATTTTTGGCGCTTTATTTGAGCCCATTTGCTGTGTCCGGCCATAGAGATAGTTTGTTACTGGGAGCGAACAAGAAGTTAGTTTATCGATGTTTCACCTGCAAGGAAAGCGCGTCCTTTTGAAGTGAGTACGCGACCGCGAGAAGATCGTTCAATAAAACCAAGACGAAGGAGATAGGGCTCATATACATGTTCCACGGTGTCGGGGTCTTCATGAAGCGAAGCGGCAAGCGCGCGGACGCCCGCGGGGCCGCCGCGGAAACTTTGCAGCAGAGCATTAAGATATCTACGGTCATCTTTAGTGAGGCCGAGCGCGTCAATACCGAAAAGTTCGCAAGCTTCGTCACAGAGAGTGGCGGATAGCGGACGTCCGTGCACTTCTGAAAAATCGCGAACACGCTTCAAGAGAGCGTTCGCAAGGCGTGGGGTCGCGCGGCTTCGCGCAGCGATACGTTCAATAACTTCTTGAGGAGCCGACAGATTCAGAAGAGATGCCGAACGGCGAATAATGTCTCGCAAGTCCTCGTCGCTATAGAAATCAAGTTGGTAAGTACCTCCACCAAACCGAGAACGGAGCGGGCCCGAAAGTTCAGCTATGCGTGTCGTAGCGCCGACAAGTGTGAAGGAGGGGAGGGCAAGCTCGATGGTTCGGGCTGAAGGTCCTTTCCCAAGAATAATATCGAGATGACCTGATTCGAGAGCAGGGTACAAGAGCTCCTCAATCTTCCTTGGGAGTCGATGTATCTCGTCGATGAAGAGAACGGTGTTTGGTTCGAGGTTGGTAAGTATTGCCGCGAGGTCTCCAGAACGTTCGATAGCCACACCAGACGTAGTTTTCAGAGGTGTTTCAAGTGTTGCTGCGACGAGATGGGCGAGTGTTGTTTTTCCGACACCCGGGGGACCGTAGAAGAGGATGTGCTCGGGCATACTTCCGCGCTTCTTTGCAGCGTCGATCGCGATCCGTACATTGGCTTTTACTTGTTTCTGCCCGACATATTCGTCCCACACTGACGGGCGAAGCGCTGCGTCTAATGACTTTGCGAGGGGTAGGAGGTCCTCCTGAGGGCTTGACATAAAATAGTATGGTGCTAGTATATTAGCATAGTTTCTTGATCCTGTTCATACTCCTCTAGGCAAGGCTTGACGGCTTCGGGCGTTTCCCCAAGGACTTTGTGGTGCAGTACCTCGGTACTGTGGCTGCGGAACTCCTCAGGTGTCTCGTCTACCCCGCGTAATGCGGGTTTTTGCCTGGGGGAGTATGGTCGGGATTTTTATTTTCACACGAACGTACGCGCTACCTCGGAATAGTGACGGTCGATAGGACTTCGGAGAGGGAGGTAAGGCCTTGGAGCGCTTTGAGGATGCCGTCTTGCGCCATGGTGAGATACCCCTGTTTTGTGGCGGCTCTCGCTATCTCATTCTCGGGCGGATTGTCGCGGAGAATGTTTGCAAGCTCATCATCCATAAATATGGCCTCGTACAAGCCGACACGGCCTTTGTATCCGGTCTCATTCTCGCTTTTCGGATCAGGTTCCCAAACCGTCTCTATCTTTTCTGGGAGCAACGTCTTGTCGGTAAGCGGTTCAAATACTTTTGTAATCATTAGTTTCTCGTCCTCGGTGAGGGGGCGTTCTTTTTTCTGGTTTGGATCTAGTTTACGTACGAGTCGTTGGGCCATCGATACAGTGACCGCAGACCCAAAGGATTTCGGGTCTGCACCAAGGTCAACGAGTCGAGGGAAGGTGCCAGCCGCGTTATTCGTGTGAAGGGTGGAGAATACGAAGTGGCCGGTGAGGGCCGCTTGGATAGCGATGTTGGTCGTTTCCTGGTCGCGAATTTCGCCGACCATGATGATATCCGGGTCTTGGCGCACGATTGACTTGAGCCCTTCGGCAAATGTATATGCCTCTCCTGATACTTGAGTCTGCACGATGCCGTCGAGATGATATTCGACCGGATCTTCAATTGTGATGATCTTTATTTCCGGGGAGTGGATCTCGCGGAGGAATGAGTACAGGGTGGTCGTCTTTCCGCTTCCCGTGGGACCTGTGGTAAGAAGCATCCCGTTTGGTCGACGGATTTCTGTCTCAAGACGAGCGAGGAGTTTCGGGTGGATACCGAGCTCTTTGTAAGAAACTTTGGTCGCTTCGGGGTCAAGAATACGCATAACGATCGATTCGCCGAAGTTGCCCGGGATGAACGATACGCGCATTTCGATCTGGCTCGTTCCTTTTTCAATACTGAATCGGCCGTCTTGTGCTCGGTTGGTGACGTTAAGCTTTACCCCTGAGAGGAGTTTGATGCGCGAGTTGAGTAGATGATACGTTGTTGCGTCGAATGAGAATATTTCAGAAAGAAGCCCATCGATGCGCAGGCGCAGGACGGTCTTCTCTTCGCTCGGCTCGAAGTGGATG
>Ga0208375_1001241_pt1 | contig 30064 bp, 53 predicted proteins | sample RifOxyD1_FD_184038 | JGI IMG/M metagenome (GOLD analysis project Ga0208375, IMG submission 184038) | Soil microbial communities from Rifle, Colorado - Rifle Oxygen_injection D1 (SPAdes) | ecosystem: Environmental > Terrestrial > Deep subsurface > Rock core/Sediment | place: Rifle, Colorado...
GCTCAATCTCCATAAACGGTATTTCGTTTATGGTAAACAACACTTTGAATAACATTGAACCACCCCCCATAGAAAACGCCGTCTGCGAAGATTGTCTCGGTATCGCTCTCAGCCTTTCCATACCGGCCATTTTTATTTTACCGTATTTATTCAGCCAATTTTTAATGATACAATTTATTCCGTTTATGTCGTATTGATTTCTCTTTTTTCCTCCAACCAATACCTGCATGGTTGGTATGGGTGTTACTTCTACTAATGACTGATCTTGTAATAACGCTATGGCCCCATCGGTAACACCAATATCTACTCCAATAAAGTAATTCATTTTACATTTTTAATACCGCCTGATTAATTTTATTAAGATAATCAAGTTGTTCGCCTAGCGGCAGATTACCATATTCACCAAACCAATTAACGGTTTCCATATACCAACAATCAGGAGAAAAGCTTGTTCTGGAAAGAATTATCCTTGCTATCTCCGTGTCCCCCTCTTTGTATTCCATTATTTTTTGGTCTTTTATTAGTTTCAATGACATGTGTTTTTTCTAAATTATTAAATATATCTATAAAAAACTTCTTGGGAATGAATAGCCACTTATTTATGTCTGTATCAAAGAAGCAGAACTCGTCACTATCTCGGCATACCCCCCAATATTCAGCGTTTTTATCCATGTATTTCTTGACCGCTTGCTGAATTTTCTCTTTGGTTATGTTCATCTTGTATAAGCTCTAAACCAAGTTTTAACTTTAAGATATCTATATTTTTCTGTTCGGCATATACTTCAAGCAATCTCTCTAATGGCATGTCCGTAATAGATTCACCAGCCCCATAATGAGCCCTTACCCTTTTCTTTTCTACTCTTTCGACAAGAAGATATGCGCCACTTTCTTTCAGTTTTTTCTTTAGAGTTTCCCTTAAATCCATTATCTCTGTCCCCGTTCTCTCTTTCGTAATAATAACTTTCACAATATCATCGTCTTTAAGTTTGGCGATATCATCGTTTGACGGATTCTCAAGCTTGATTATTCTTCTTACGGGTAATGGCATTTTCTCACACAAACCAGTTTCTCGTGAATATTGCCATATATACTTTTCTTTTTCACCAACCTCGTTGGTAAATATGCTACCAGTAAGAGTTATGTTATCGTATATAGCACTCTTATGGATATGGCCAGCAAACACCTGTTTATACTTCTTAGAGATTATTTCTTTTGGTAGGACTGGCTCTACAAAATCATCGGTAAGTGTGCCCGATATTGTTTTACACCCCGTTATGGCCAAATGAGTAAACAATATATCTCCATCTGGAAGCATGGACATTATCTTGTCTACGGCCTCTTTGTTGGTATTTACGCCGAGAGATGAAGTAGAGAAAAACGGACAGAAAACGATGCCATTTTCTTGGTAAACCTCATTGGTCACTATCTTCCAGTTCTTGTTCTTTATCTCTTTGAGATAATCGAGGGACGAACGACCGTTAGAGCAAACCTCATGATTCCCCCCGAGAATAATAACTCTCTTATCCTCAAATCTCTCTATGAAGTTTGTAAACTCTTTTACTGTCTCAGCTGATGGCGTTTTTGTATTGAAATTATCTCCCAATAAAACAATCGTATCGGATAGCGTTGATTGCTGGACGATAAAGCCAAGGACTGCTTCTTTTTCTTTAATCCTATTATCCTTTATGTATTCGCTATAAGAGAGGCGACCGAGATGCAAATCTCCGATAATTTCAATATTATTAACACCCATGTTTTTTATTTATTTCGATTCTAATACTTTAATAATGTCGTCATAGTTATCAGTCGTCATGGCGATCTTCGTAAACGTCATTACTGGAATCATCGCGTCTTGTCCCGCGGGAACTCCAAGCTTTTCATGAGCCAATTTTTCTATAATAGCCTTTTTTTCTTCTGGGGTTTTAGTTACCGCAACTTTAGACGCATCGGGTGCTGCGGGAGCCGCAACCTGTTCTCCACCAAAATTTATATCATTAACGTTTATTTCTCCATCTTTATTTCCGCTATCAGGAAACATCTGCTCTGGGGTCATGTTATTGGTATTTACACCATAATTCTCCGATTCCACCATGGTAGTTGCTCCGCCCATATCTGATACTAATTTTTGCTGTTCCAACCATTCCGTATCCAATAAATTAGCACGTCCATATACGGTATAAAGCTTGGTGTCATTGCCCTTACCGCTCGGCTTTGTGCCAGTAAGCTTTACTTCAATAATTTGTCCGATATTAATCATGGTCATTAAATCGTTTAATACCGGAGAACCATAGAAAAAGAATATACCTGCGTTGTTTTTTATACGATAGATATTGTTCGTACCGAATTTTGTTTTTTGATTTTCTCTTTTTCCTACATAGGTGCCCTTAAGCGAGTCACCAACTACCTCAAATTTGAACTGATTTCCGACCAACTGATCTTGATCGGTGAAATTGATTTCATCGTAATTCATAATTTTTCTTTTAATTTATTAATTAATAGTCTCTATATATATTATAGTATATTTTTAAGATTTACGCACTGTGGATAACTATATTAATCTAAATTTATTCTTATTATTTTTGCCATCAAGATAACTCTTTTTTTCCAGTCTACTTCTATTTTTTTCTGTTCCTGCCAATTCTTTATTTTAGTTTCCTTTTGATTATCTTCATCGGAAACATTATTATCTCTAGATATTTTTTGTATAATATCTTCGGCCACATCTTCGTCTATATCTATGTTTGATAATTCTTTTTGTAGTTGTTTTGCGTCCATACTATTGTTTGCTATTTATGAAATTAACCGCCTCTTTGAAGCCCATGTTGTGAAGTTTTCTAACGAGGTCTATGGCATTCCCTCCAAAACCGCAACAGTACGAATAGCTCCCCCTATCGCCCTTATAACAACAAAATGATGGGTTACTGTCTTTACATCCAAACGGACAATGTGCCCACGCCGTTTCATAACTTCTTCTTTCAACTTTTACGAATTTCTCACAATCCGTTGCGGCCGCTCTGTCTATATCTGACTTTGATATATTACCACCGTCGGCAGAACTTCCGTCCGGCTTAATAACATCTTGATAATCAGACATTTTTATGGCAGGTCTTTTAACTCTCTCCGATAGACTGTAAATAAGGGTATCTATATCTGGCCCGAATTTCTTAAAATAATCGGTGACATCTCCACCCTTACCAAGCTCTTCGGGTAAATTGACATTAAACACTTCTTTTTTGGGGAATTTAGATAATATCATTTTAGCCACCTTACTCGCACCGTCTTGTCCTGGTTTATCGAGGTCATAGCAAATAAATATTCTACGGCAATATTGAAGCAGATCTATCCATTCTTCACGGAACGTTCCGGCTCCACCAGTAGTAGTAATAGCAGGAACGCCGTATGAATTAAGCAGAATAGAATCGCACTCCCCCTCATTAATAACCAAATCAAGATCCTGTATCGGAGACATGTTTTCATCAAACAGAAATGGCAAGCCGAATACGGTAACGCTATGACCCATTGGATACATCTTAAATTTATTCTTCTCGTCGTTGGTTAATCTCGGATCCCTTCTAAGCTTAATAGCGGAATAATGTCCGGCTGGATGAGGTATTGGTATTGTTATCCATGTATTACCGTAGAATTTACCGTAGCCAAGTTTAAAATCGCTTATCATCTCATCCGTAATAAGTCTGTCGTTTAAGTATTTTCTGATGTGAGGCGACAAGTCTATTTGCTTATGGCACCTCTCTACGGATTCAGTTACTTGTTTTTCTTGGTCTGTCATATTTTAATTTTTATATCCAAAAAAATTAACATCTTTTAATTTATCCATTTTCTCTTGTCCGTCCCCCATGATAACCTCTATATCTAAATCCTTATCCGCATCTTCTTTTGGTTCGGCTATCTTGCCCATCTCCATTATCCTGTCGTTATCAAGCGTAAAATTCATAATCGGGCAATCCCTGAATATCCTGTTAGCCATTAGTCGCAGAGAACCGCTGTCGCAAAACACCTCCGTCTTTTTACCATCAACATATTCAGTTTTTGTCTTTCTGTCCACACCGAACACAAAGTCCGCAAGTTGGCCGACGGCAGATGATTCGGCTATGTCGTTAAGCTCTATATTGCGGCCGCTTACCTTCCTAACGTGCGCTATCAGGAATATGGTTATCTGCAAATCAACGGCCATTCTTTTAAGCTCAAGGCATATCTGTTTTTTTATCAGTCTTTCCTGATCAAGCCCCTTTATTTTTTTTGGAACAACAAAATCAAGGTGGTCTATAAATACAAACTTGCATCCATATTTTTCATCGGCCTCTAGTATCTTCTCCTGTATCCACTCCAAACTTCCCGTGGTGATCTGTCTTGGCGTATAAATACGGAGGTTGTCAATATCACAATTCATTTCCCTGAATTTGGCGTAGAAGTTATCTATACCCATTTCATAGGAAAACCAGACACATTTATTTCCGTTAGCCGCTATATTAATGCTAAAATTTTGACAGATCGTGGATTTTCCGTGCTTCGGACGGCCAGCCACCCCTATCAAATCTCCCTCCCTGACACCCCCTCGCATAGCGTCGTCAAAAATCTTATAACCGATTGAAAATGGTTTTGTATATTCTCCATTTCTTTTGGTCGCATCCTTAATGTGCACCACCCTATCGTCATTCATTAAGGCCAAGGAATCCTTGATTAAATTGTCCTCCCTCCGCTGAGACATTTATGTTTGTATAAATTTTTTAAAAGTTAAAAATTCCCCTAATTGTTTCGGCTATATTAATTTTTCCCGATACGGAAGTTTTAGTATTCTCATACTGGTTATTGAGAATATTTTTTATCTCCTTCTGAACCATGGCATAGCGGTTATCATCCCACTTTGTCCACTTAAAATTTTTGTTCCTTCGGCAGAAATCTGCCCAAGTTAAAACCGAAGATAGAGTTCTGGCCGTAAGGCCGATTTCTTTTTTCATAATTTTCCCCCTTATTTTATTATAAATTATATCTATACTTATTATTTATTTTTGTTATAAATACTCTGCCAACCCCGAACATTTCCCCTATCTCTTTATGTGTTTTCTTGCCGTCTTTTAATAATTCCCATATTTTTTCTAATTGTTCTTTGTTGATTAGTGCTCTTGAATTTTTATAACCACGATCATCGGTGCCGTGTTCTTTTTTTCGATGATGATTTTCAGACATTGTTTCCCATTTTAGATTTTCTAATCTATTGTCATCTCTGATTCCATTAAGATGGGATGCTGTCATTTTATTTTGCGGCACGCCATAAAACGCCTCACATACCAATCTATGAATTAACGCCCCAAAATATTTGTTTTTATTTAATCTTAATTAACACCCATGTATCCATTAGTAAATTTATATGCTCTAAGTTTTTTTAATTTTGTATCACTAATATGCGATTTTGTACCAGTTGTCCAAGAACTATATACATTTCCAAGATTCGACACACTATAACCTCCATATCTTTTTAATGGTTTTATTATTTCTTTCATTTTATTATTTTTACAAATTAAAAATCAGCATCTGGATTACCAACCCTAAACAGCGGTAATCCAAGCTCGTGATACCACATTCTACAAACTTTTAAACGATCATCAAACACTGCCATAACATTATATTTGTCTCTGATATATTTATCGAATAATTCCTTTTTTATTATTTCATCAGGTCTATTATCTTTTTCTGACCTCATAAAAATATAATCATATTTTATTTCATTTTTTTCAAGCCAGTGTTCTGTTTTTTTTCTGCACACACCATCCCTACCGCTAAGAATAATTACTTTATGAGTTATTGCCATTTTATTAACTATTAATTTAACACTTTCATTAACAGTATCAATGTCAACTTTATCCCAATCGAACGGACTTCTTTCCCCAATCATGGACAAGGTGTTATCCATATCGACTATTATCGCCAACGGAACACTATCCTTTGGTGGAATATATTTATTTTTTGGTGCAAGATATTTATTATACATATCCAATATAACCGCTTGACCTACGCTATTAGGACGAGCCAAGTCTCTTTTTATGCACTCATTCACGGGAACATCCAAGAACTTTTCCTCTATTTCTACTTCCCCGACAATATCTTTGTATTCCCTGATTAATTGTTCCATTCTTTGTTTGTGCTTCGGGTGTAAATTGGTGTCGTCAATAATAACGTTGTACCCATTCTTTAGGGCAGATACGGTCATTATATCTCTCATCTTCAAAACAAATTTTTCATTATCATGACCCCATTTTTCGTCATCTAACATTAATCTTAAATCATCTTTATTTACCCTTTTCCACTTATTGGGTTCTTTGTTCAATAATTCTTTTGCGTGCGAACTTTTTCCACTAGCTGGCAAGCCACTTAATATAAGTAGTTTCTTCATAATATTTAATTTAATTTATTAATTCTATCAAACATCACAATAGACCCAGCCACGGCCACATTCAGACACATGGGGGTGCTAATGTGAACTACGTTTTTACCCTCCATATATGTTTTGGGAAGTCCTATGTCTTCGGCCCCGAGCAAATAAATACATCTCTCTGGATGAATAAATGTTTTCAAATCTCCCGATGTCTCGGTTTGTTCTATGCAGATTATCTTACAATCATACGGAACCTTGAAATCATCAAAGGACTCATAATCGAATAGCGGAACATGCCTCCACGCTCTAGTGGTATCAGACCCCATTTTTTTATATCTTCTCCCGATAGTGAATATAAAGTCCGCCCCAAAGTTTTGAGCTGAACGCCAAAGCGTACCCAAGTTCATCTCTCTCTTTATGTTGTAAACCCCAATTCCGAAGTATCCATGTTTATTCATTTTTTTTGTTGATTGATTTTATAAAACTTGAAAACATTTTATCGAATCTTTCGTCTTCCCAATAAAAAGGATCGGCCATCCCACCCATAATAGACCCCGTATCACAGGCCATCCAGCGAAGGAAGTTTCCTATGGTTTGTCCCTTTCGCCACTCCTTTGGTGCTCCTGTTATTTTTATTGACATATATTTATATCCATTTTATTATTGGGCCTCAAATAAAACCTTTTTTATAATTTTTTTCATATTCCCATATATAATTTTTATATTTTTTATTTTTTTTATTTAAATGTTTTGAAATTGCCGAACGAGGAAATCCATAAAAAATAGTAGCATCTTTTATACTATTAAATCTTTTTACAAAATTATACTTTAAATCAAGTTGTATAATTGGGATTGATGCTCTTAGTATTAATTTTTGTATATTTTCTTTAGATACTTTGTGTCCAAGACCGTTTTTATTACCAATTTTGCTAATAGATATTTTTATTTTAGTTTCTTCTGATATTTTTCTATTTTTTAAAAGCTCTGATACTCTTTTTTTGGTATCTTCGGGAATGTTAAGTTTATAGCCAGTTTTTCTTTTTCTTTTTTTAGAATAATATCCTATTATTTTTTTTGTTTCCTCTGAGTGTCTGAATGATTCTATACCACTACCACCTGATGTTAGATTGCACAATGTTCCGCCATTAGATTTCATTCCATATATTGCTATAAATTTTTTTTCTAATTTTTTTATTTTTTTTATACTATTTGTTTCTGCAATTATATCAATAGTATAATTTGTTTTATTAACAATATTTTTCCAATATTTATTTCTGCTTACCCCCGAAAATGCCCTCCTATATTCAGTTCTATGTCCAAAAATCCTCTCTTTTTTTAATTTTTTACCTATTCCAATATAAAAAATTTTTCCAGTATCAGATCTGGTGTGCGAATATATAAAATATTTTTTATTAATCATTTATTTTAATTTTTATCTTCAATATTTATAATACAATCATCAAGTACTGCGCTCTCATATTCAAGGAATTCCCATGATTTTAATTTGTATGCTTCGAATTCGTTCATTTTTTCTTTTCTGATAACAATTCCTTCTCGTGGCACATCATTCATGCAAATATAGCAGCGACCATTAGTATATTTTTCTTCTAATTTTTTTATGAATTCTTCGTGCCAATGCTCATCTGTTTTTATTTCAGGGAATACATCTTTCGCTTTTCCGTAGAAAAATAACGGGACACACTCCAAACCTATCATATCACAGAAAGACCGCATTTGCATTGTTGATAAGTTGCTTACAACCCCATCGTCATTGGTAAACGTTACCCGATAAACAAATATACGATGATTGCTGCAATTGCAATTATAATCAAATTTTTTTTGTATTTCTGCCCCATCTTTAGTAAAACCACATATTTCATAATATATAGCAAATCCCTTTGGTATAAGTTCTTTTATTTCTTCAGTTATTACTCCCCACAGATCATAGCCATAGAAATGGTTACATTTTTCTTTTTCGTCACCATTCTTCACAACCCGTCTTGAGCCATAAACAACGTCATACTCGGTATCGTCTATTTTTATACCGATAGTTTTTAATAATTTCTCTAGTAAATTTAATTTTCTTTTTACTCTGACGTTATGTGCCCAACCTGAGGATCCGTGGATCTTGTATGATATATCAATAGTGTCTTCTGGTTTTATCTTATAAACCTCTCTTCTTAAGTTCTCCGTGTCGACATGAAAATGTACTAAATTTTGTATAAGTCTTGATACCTTTGGTTTTTTACCGTTTTTTCCGCACATGCCCTGCGTTCTGACTGGTATGATATATTTTTTACACATCAAAATATCTCCGATGGTATCAAATTCTTCGCCGACATATTCCGATAGCGGAGTCTTTGTAAAATCTTCTACTGCTTTTATTGGACAAAGAAATCCCATTGATTTTTCCCCACGAAGCTTAACGGCTTTTACCCTGCCCTTGTCCTCGAAAAATCCAACAGCCCCTTTGTCTTGGTTAAGCTCTTTGTCCCTAAATGAATTTGTCGATGCCAAGAACTCCTTGTTTATTTGTGCCTCCAGCGGCCAGAACACGCACACATCACCCTCTTTCATATCCATGCCGGTAATCACGTTCTGAAAATCTATTTGCGTCACCTGAAGCTTGTCGGCGTTAGGGTGTTTGGTGAGTTTTTTTATTTGCACTATCTTGGCGAGGTAATTTTTGTTAGCCTCTTTAGAGATTGATATTGTTTTCATAATTTTTATTATATAAATTTAAACTTTTATCGGCTCTTCCAATATTTTTAGGATGTCTTTTATATATATATTCTTTAAACGACATTTTCTTAAAAATGTTTGGTTGATTACAATATGCGGCCATATCCGTGTAAAAATCTCTATTAACAGAACTCCAACAATTTATATCTCTCATAAAATATGGCAAAGCGTAATTTTTTCTACACCACTCAACCCTGTAAATAGGGTCTGATAATTCCATTTCGGCGTTGCAGTAAATAAAAAATTTTGTTTTCCAAGGTTTTCCAATATATTTTTTAAATAAATCAAGTTTTTCCTGCAATATGCTTTCTAAATTAATATTGTCAAAAGCAAAAAAATATTCACCGATATATTTCATTTTAGATAATAATATAGCTAGACGATCCGTCATTAACCGCATATCCAACCCCTGATTAAATTGACACCTTATTTTTTTGTCGACTATTTCTTGAAAAATTTTCTCGCGATCATGATGTGCCATTATATTATTATCTAAAAAATATACATTTTTGTTCACCACTATTTCATCTACTGTCCTATATTTATAAATCAATCCTTCTTTCTTTGGCACGAAACAAAAACTACAATTTCTTATACAACCCCTCGTTATAAAACCGTAAGAATTATCAGTTTCCTTATATATAGAATAATCCTCTTTAATATCATCTATGTGTTTAGGAAGTTTTTTTTTAATATCGTAGCCAGTTCCGCCAAACTCAATATTGTCGCAATTTATTATTTTTACAAATTCATTAATTCCCGGAAAAATAATTGACACATAAACCTTGTCATATTTATCGGCGTCAACTATTTTTTGCTTTCTTCTATCTGGATAATACGATATTTGCAATTTTATTAATTCAACCGTGTCGCCAAGTAATTTATGACATGCAGACAATTTCATTAAAGCTATGTTCGGAATAGCGGAATCGGCATCAACTAATAATATTTTTTTCATATACCCAATGTTTTCTGATTAAGATATTTATTCGCTAATTTTATGTATTCTTCGTTCAGCTCTATACCTACCCAATCCCTGTTCAAGAGTTGTGCCATTTTACCCGTTGTACCACTGCCCATAAATGGGTCTAATACTATACCACGATGAAATCCAACATTACAGCCGCAGTCAGTATATCCCATAAACTTCGGTTCTTTTTCTTTGTATATATCTCCGGTATCATTCCTGTCCGTGTTCCCTGTTTTTCCGAATTTTCTCGGTTTTTGTATTTCGGAATCGACCATCTCTATTATTTTTTCTTTTGGTTCACCGCATTTATTGCAAATATATTCTGGGCATCCAGCCAATATTGGTGTCTTGATAAGTTCCATCGGAAATACTGCAAAATGTGATTCGGAAAATGGCTTGGTATTTATAGACCACACACTTCTTTTGTTTCTTCCTCTTTTATAAAAATTTCCATCTTTTAATCCTGAGTGATTTTCTTGACCGCTGTTATTTTTATCTGAAGTATATTTTCCACAATCACGATTTCTCGTTCCCCAATCTTTCGCCTCCTCAAACTGTTGCTCGAAATAGTATCTCGGTTGCTTCGTGAAAAAATAAACTTTTTCAAAATTAACGGTGAATCTATCTTTGACGCTCTGAGGCATACAGTTCGCCTTCTGCCAAATTATCTCATTCCTCAATATCCACCCACGATTACACATCTCTATCGCAAACCGGCTCGGTATCTGGCAAAGGCATTTATTGGGAAGTTCGCTTGAACCAAAACATTTAAGTCTGGTCTCGTCTGTTCCGTATTTATCTTTATCGGTCGCCTTAACCAAACTTTTCATGTTGCATTTTTTATCTTTATTGAATCCCTGCCTTCCTTTTTCCGAATAACTACTATTACCCATAAATGTATCGCCGATGTTTATCCAAGCAGATCCTGTCGGTTTCAACACTCTCTTTACTTCATCAAAGATATCGCAAAGCTTATTCACGTATTCCGTAAATGTAGACTCTAGACCGAGTTGATCATCTTTTCTCACAGCTCCGCATTTATAACACTTGTCACGAATAAATCTTATGTTATGAGAGGTGTTGTTAAGATTTTTCGGATCTTTCTCGGTACTGGGTATTTGGTGGTCACAATTTATGTCACCGCCTTCCCACGTTGCAGTTTGATAGTCGCGTAGTGCTCATTACCAGTAAGGCGGACTTGTGATGCACTGATCTGTGCATTCATCGGGAAATGACTTTAAAACATTTAAAGCGTCTCCGTGATAAATCCGCCCTACTTCAATTTTATTTTGTGAATTAATTTGTGACATGTTTTATCTCTTAACATTAAACCCAATAGCATCTGCACCCACCCCAATATCAACTACGCCATCATAAGAAATGCTGTCAAATTCCATCTTTCTCATTTTCTTCTCTCGTTTAATAGCGTCGCTAAGGTCATCGGCGTTGACCGTGCGTTTATACCAGAATGTGTAAATTTGAATAGGGTTGGACATTATATTAAATAAGTTATAAAATACACGACAAAAGTTGCCAGCCCCAACCAGAAATACAGCTTTAAGAAGAATATTCCTAACTTTTCCGGGGCTTTGGGTATAATTCCTGTTTCTTTAATTTTTCTTTATCCTCATATTTGTCTACGAGGTCATATTGGAGCATAAGTCTTTGGAATGTCTTATATCCAATATTACCTTTTCTATATAAATTTACTATGTTTTGTCTGGTCATTTGTTTTCAGAAATTAAAAGTTTATTTATACTTTCATAATCAAGTTTTTCGTTTATTCTTTTGCCGTCCTTGGTTATGAAAGTTCCATTCTTTAATTTAGGCTCAAGGTTGGCCCAGTTCTCTCCTATGCCATGCAACATTTCGTGCATGTCAGTTGTTTTTTTATTCATAAGCTCTTTGTGACTGAAAAAATTTCTGGAAAACATCTGTATACTGTTTCTCTCCCAATCTCTCTGCCTCCAAATAAATACATTGGCCACATCTTCCACCGGGACATTAAAACATCTACTATCGAACATGGCCACACCGCTCCCCATATTTTCCTGTAAATCTAATTCTAAACATTCATTAAAATAAGCGGTAAACATGCTGGCAGAAATACTTGCTATTTTTTGTATCTTCCCCCCAAACCACATCTCTGATTCATAACTTTCTAAATCTGATATGGCGAATGTAAATTCATCTGATTGATGATATCCAAGTCTAAAACCAGACATTTCCTTAGCGCATCGCTCTCCCGCCGACACCATTGATTCTATGAGAATATTATCAAATGGTTTTTTAAATTTTCTGGTAAATGTATGGAACGCTCGTCCATCAACCCTAATAATTATAAAACCCCTCAGCAGAAGAAAACCATTGCTGGAAAGTTCATATCTTTTTATCCTGTCACTTATGGTCATATTATAAAACAATTCTTTTCCTTAATTCCTCCAATTTTTTTATTCTTTCATTAATCTCCTTTACCAATCTTACGCTTTCCTGATACATGGTCTCAACCTTGATATGCTTGGCTTCGGACATAATCAAGTTACCCGACTGAATGACATTATTTTTTACTATTCTGCCCACCCACTTCATAAATGATCCGTGGTGGCGGCTCTTATCGTAGTGCAGGTTTACTTCATCTCCATTTACTATTATGTGAAATCTGGGAAATTCATTTTTCTTTTCTATCGCCCTTTTCCAGTGGTGTTCCCCCCTCTTTTTCTCTTCGGTATAACCAAGAGAGTGCATGGCCTTTTGCGAGGGGATAAAGTTTAGTTTCATATTTTTAATTGTTTCATTAATTTTTCTACTTCTTTCGGGTTATCTTTTCTCCACAACCCCCAACTTTCATGCTCCAACTTCCACTTTATCCACTCCTCTATATCTGGCTTTGGATTATATGGTGGTTTATTTTTCAAACACCTTGGACAAACAAAAATATATCCATTAATTTCTTTAATATATTTTGAAAAAAGGTGTTTACCGCAAAAAAACAATCCGCATCCATATTCTCCACCATACACATCTCCACCACAGACACAAGCTAACCCCCTGTCTATTTCTTTTTTACATCTGGGGTAATCACAAAGACATGGCACACCGTACCCAACATCACGATTCCAGTTATTATCATAACCCATTGACCACCCCATATTAGAGTATTATTATATTTTAATTTTATCTACCTCACATCTACATTTCTTTCCCCCTAAAATCTCAATCTGCTCTTCGAGGGTTTGCCACTCTTTTATTAAAAGTTCTTTTTCTGTTATACCGACGCTACTGCTTTTATGAATTGGTGGCATTTCTTTGGGATGATATCCACGCTTAATCATTTCTAATCTTATTATATATAATCTTCCGTATAATATTTCTGGACAATATTCAAACTCTTTAACAGCAGGATGGTTATGATAACCACGCTTGTTTTGTGTGATAATGGCGTAAGCCCCCAAACTATCACGCCAAACTGCGAGCAAATGGTTTCTGCAAAGATGTGGTATTAATTTTTTATGCCAAATCCTCATGAAAAACTTTATTAACAACTCATTAAATTATAACTCTTTTCTAATAACTTGACAAGTGTGCATAACTTTTACCCCAAAATCCTCGGCTCACAGCCCTTAAATTGCGTTTTAATGAGTCCTTAATGGTTTTATGCTACCAGACTACCATATCGCCATAATCACGCTGTGAGCCGTAAAATCTGGAGAAATTTAACGCTCAGGATTTTAATCACAGACTAGCGACTATGCTTCTTATCCTGTCATCGTCATTATCTTCCTCTTTTTCCACTTTTTCGCAATAATCCCACGGCTTGCCAGCTAATAAATTTTCATGTATTTTTTCCATTTCTAAAATACTTTTTTTACCGAGGTCTATTTCGGGATTAATGGCCGCTATTTTTTCCCTCCACTCACCTAGTTCTTCCCACCACTCACGAGATTTTTGACTGACTTTTGTCACGTAGCCATATGCATCGTGCATTTTTCTCATATTAACAGTATTGTCGGATAATTTCCCCCTATATTTGGGGGGATGAAAGTCTTTTTTGGGTGGAGTACCAGTCCACATTTGTTTAGTTTTAGCCATATTTTTATTATAAATACATTTTTTTCTCGTAATATTCCTCTTGATTTATAAGTTTTTTATCTTTTTTCAGTTCAGTGAAGTCAAATTTACCGCCATTAATCTCTTTGCACCAATAATCCCCTTTCTTGAACCACTTCTCGCCAACGGTGCCGTCTTTGCGAATTTCAAGGTAAACTTCATAACCGATATCCTCTTGCGGGGTTTGGACGAATTTAGGGGTAACGGGTAGGAGGGTTTCTATTCGTTCGCACCAATACTGCTTTCCGTTATCTATGGAAAGACAATATTCCTGCCATTCCTTGTTGGTAATAAATACCTCTTTGTCCTGATTAAGGACGAAACATACTACATTTTTCATAATTTTTTGTAATATTAAATTAATTAATTATAGCTTCTTTTTTAAAAACCTTAGAAAACAGTCCCTCACATGGATTATGTTTTTTAAATGGTTGTGGATTATTCAATTTTTCTCGATCTTTAAACATATAAGAACAGACCGTGTGTATATTCCAATCAATGTTAGTGTTTTTATTAAGGTATTCCATCGTGTCAACGATTTGGTTGTCGGTATAATTGGCGTCTATTAGTTGTTTCATCCATCTGCTCTGTATTCCGATAAATATTTTGGCTTGGGCGGCGTTATCGGCCTTGATACGCTTAATGGAAGCCATAACCCCCATAAGTTTTATATTACGAGATTTTCCGTTAAGGAGATAATTAACCAAACTGAATTTTTGACCATGGGTTTCCGTGACGGAATCCTTTTGACCATGGGTATCTTGATTTGGTAACTCGTTGCTCGATGTCTCATTTTTAACCAAGGAACCATCAACCATGGGTTGTTCAGAAAGATTTATATCATTATTTTTTTCATGCGAGCTCGTCTCGCATAAGATATATGAAGTATTCTCTGTATGTACTCTCTGTTCCTTATACGACATTCCCTTTGGGCACTCCCCACTTTCCCTTTGGGCACTCCCCACTTTCCCTTTGGTAAACTGCCCACTTTCCCTTTGGTAAACTGCCCCATCATTTTTTGTCATATCTTCCCATGCCAAATTTATAGCATCTCTGTCCAATTTGAAAAATAATTTATGTTCTAGTTTGTTGTTTTTTTCCTCCAAGAATTTAAGTTTTATTAATTTTTTTCTAGCCAAAAGGGATTGTTTATAACTCATTCCAGTTTCAGATGTTATCTCTTGTACGGTTTTGTATACCCACCCATCCTTATCGTGTCCCTTTTCATACCAATACATTAATTGAAGTATTAATATGGTATTTTCTATTGATCCAGTTATTTTTACTAAGTTTGGATAATAAGCCACTGGTTTGCCTATACCATTTTCTGTAGATAAAAAGTCTGTTAGTCGCATAATTTTTATTTAATATTAGTTATTTAAAAAACCGCTCTTATTTGGAATGAGAACCGCAAAGGGTGCCGTATCAACACCTAGGCCGAAGCCTATTCTCAATCCAAATAAAAACAGTTTTATGACACGGTGTATATTTTTTGCGTTAAATATTTAATTTTAAATTCTATTTATCGAATATATCTTTTCTCCACATACTCTTATCATCCTCGCATATCTGCCCACTCACACAATCCTCTACTATTTTTTCAGCACTTTTTAGCTTATATTCGTAAGTTTTGTTTTTTTCCATTAATTCTCCGATTATTCTATTATTATCTCTTATTTCTTTATTCTGGTCATATATTTCTATGCACGAAAAAAACATCCCCCCCATGCTGAATACAACAATCAAAGTTATTAATAATGCCCCCATATTGGTAATAGAAGAAAAGTACAATATTATTATAGCACTTTTCTAATGTTTGGTTAATTGTTAATAACTTTTTGTTTGTTATTAGCCGTTGAACCTTGATCTTGGGTTTTTGTAGACACCATCAATCTGGGCTTTTATGCCGTGCAGGTTCATCATAAACTGCCTCGGTTCAACATTCAGTTTTTGTGCCCAGAACTTTTTAATAGCCTCTTCCAATTTTTCCGTTTCCAAGAAATGAAAAAACGCCACGGGCTTGTTGTTATCCCCCTCAATTTGGTAATCAATGGCGTTAATCTCAAATCCAAGGGTTTGTAATGTGGCCACGAGCGTAAGGTCTTTTAATGGTAACATTTTTGTTTCTTTTTCCATGATTTTACATTATATAATATTTATATCTGTATATATTATAGCAAATCGGACAATCTGCTGTTGACATAATTTTATTTTGGGTGTATAATGGTTTGTATATATTGCCCATAAATGCGGTATAACCCCCCTCGTAATCGCATAAATAAGGTGTTCTCCATATCGGGCAATATTATACTTTTTTGTGGGGCATTTCTTCATTCCTCACTTATATAAAAAACTCACCACCAACCCCGGTGAGTTTTTTATTTATTATTTATTCACTTGACAAGTAAGTTAATCGGGTGTATAATGGATTATAGATTAATTAAACTTTAGTATTTTAAAAATTATGGATGTGGTAGACCTGATTATACTTAAAAATATTAAAGATGGTTTGGGGATTGCCAATGACGTTCACAATACTTATTATAAAAAAAAATAATTAACTAATCTAAAAAAAACATGAACACCCACAAAAACAGTTTAGCTTCGAGAATAGTCGGAGCAGTAGAGCGAGGAGACCTTATGTCCATACCGCAAATGGCAAAAAGGTTTGATACGTCGGAATCAATGGTTAATGGAACATTGGTTCGTCTTAGGAGGCGTGGTTATCATTATTATTCTGTTGGGTCGGTCACGAACCCACAAAATCCTCGTCTATCTAAGCCCGGGACGATAGTAGATATTATATCAAACGAAGATCATTTCATGGAAACGTCAATAAGGAGAGAAAAAGACATTAGAGGACGAGTAGAGAGAAATATCAAAAGTTTAGAGAGTGCGGTTATTGAATTTCCTCATCTGAAAGATGAAATTATTAAAAGTTTAAATAATACTACTATTAAGCTTCTTGGCGGACAGAACGACATTCGCCGTCTTTCTTCTCCGAGATATAAAAAAGATGGAGATCAAACAGATACCGATAAAAAAGATAACAAGGGACTTAAGGCAACCAAGAAAGTCGTTCGACATGTCAAGGGTAAGGGAAATCGCAAAGTCAATAGAAAAAGAGGGAGTAATTAATCCGATAGAGGTCGATAGAAACTATATAATAATAACGGGTGAGATGCGGTGGAGGGCATCAGTTGAAGCTGGACTTAGAACCGTCCCCTGTAAAGTAATAGAAAAAATAAGTGATGATGACAGGTTTGTTAGACAGGTAATAGAGAACATCCATCATAACACCATGACACCGCTTGATACGGCAGATGCTCTCATGAGGATTGTTAGTATTACTGGATTAAAGAAAGATGCGGCCGTTAGGAGAATATCTGAAATGACTGGTAAAAAATCATCTTTTATTAATGAGTACTTGGATTTGCTTGATCTGTCTGATGATGTGAGAAAATCAATCAAGGATGGGGCAAAGTATAGTTGCTTTCGGTATACCAAAAGAGTGCCGGAAAAGTATTCTAAGTCGCTTGAGAAAAAGGTGACGAGCGGAGAGATAAAACTAAGGGATGGGATTAGAATGTTGGCAGGAGCTATTAATGCCAATCCTGACAGTGCGGACAAATTAGCGTCCTACAATTATTCTAAGTGCAGGATAGTAGATGATTTTAGGTCTGCCATAAATAAGATTTGCGGTGGGAGTGATACGCCCCTATCTGATAGCTTGGCATCCAAGAATAGGAATATTGATAATCTCTCCAGACTTAGTGGTGGTTTAATAGACTGGATGAAATCAAATAGTATGACTGATATGAGTAAGTATGAGATGAAAAATTCCATTAAAACCCTAGTTGGACTAAAAAGAATAATTGAGAAATATACTAACTTGATAGAGTAGTTATCCACACTTGTCAAGTTTGTTAAAATGGGGTAAAATTAAAATATATGTTTGAACAAAAAAAATACAAGTGTTCGCTGATTATCCCATGCTGGTTTACTAAGGATCAACATGGCAGATATGGACAACACGAAACTTACTTTTTTGCCCAGAAGTGCTTAGAGAGAATTTTGGAATATAGAAAAGATGAAGATGGGATGGAAATTATTCTGATAGACAATGGCAGTTCTCTTGACGACGGCGATATACCGAAAGAATGGATGCCCGTAAGTAAGTTTTGGGGTCATGCAGATATACTGATTAAGAACAAGTTTAATCTTGGTTTCGGCCCAGCAGTCAATCAGGGAGTTTATGTTGCCATGGGGGAATATATTATTCAGATGAATGATGATATAATAGTTTTCCCTAATTGGTTAGATAGTATACTTGAAGTATTTAAACACGATGAACTTAAACCTCCTGTGGGAGTAGTAATGCCTAATCTCATAAAGAAAGAATTCCAAAACGATTGTTTAAATGATAGCGGAAGACTTGATGTGTTTAAAGTTATTGATTTACCAGCCGAAAAAGTTGTTCTGCGGAATGAGGGAGTTTATGAGCCCGGTGCCGAGTTCGGATCCCTTTGGTGCATGAAAAAAAATTTGTCCGATAGGTTGATTAAAGAAGATGGTTTTTTCTTTGACCCTCAATTTTTAATGGGAATGTCGGAGGATCGAGATCTCTGGAAAAGGGTTAGGGTGGCAGGATTTGAAACGTATCGTACTAATCTTACTAGGGTCGGTCATGTTGGTAACTGCTCAGTTGGAAAAATAAAAGATCGGAAACAATATACTGAGGTAAACAGAGAAAAACTCGCCAAAAAGTGGAATAAATAATTAAAATAAAAATTATGAAAAAAGGTTTTACGTTAATAGAGTTATTGGTTACCATTGCCATTATTGGTTTGTTGTCAGGGTTGGCTATGGCTTCGCTTAATAACGCCAGATTAAAATCATGTGCAAGAGGAAACAAAAAAACTTGTGAAAGTTTAAAAATTACCGTAAGCGAGGCGAAGAAAAAAATAAACAATGAAACGGAAACGAAAAATAATAATACAGAAGTCCCACGTGATTCAGAAGAAGATTGTATCAGGACGTGTTTATAAAAATTTAATTAATTAAATAAAGGTCGTAAAAAATATGCGAGTATTAATAGAAGTTTTATTTGTAATGCTCATCCTGACTTGTTGGCTGTATTATGCCAAGAAGCTTTGGGGGAGCAAAAAGAAAAATGGAAAATAATACAAAGTTAATCGTTTCCGGCGTTGCCTTTATTGTGGGCGTAGTAATATTACTTATCATTAATCCGTTCGTGAGCATTGACGCAACCGAAAGAGGATTAAAGTTTACCTGGGGGGCGTTAGACAATGTGGTTTTAGAGCCCGGCATGCACTGGCGAACTCCAATTATGCAAAAAGTTAAGACCGTCACCGTTCAGCCGATACAGCTTGATCACGACGTGGAGGTAGGGAGTGACGGCGCCATAACCAAAGACAACCAAACAATCGGGGCGCAACTGACGGTATTTTATAAATATAAAAGCGATGACCTCGTAAGAATGTGGCGTGATTTTGGAACAGATAAAACCGAGAGTATAATTTTAACAACATTAAGGGAAAGCTTTAAGGCCGTTGTTGGAGAATATGATATTTTCAAACTTCCCACTGTTCAGGATGAAATAAGGAATAAAACATTTACAGCTGTTAAGGAAAAAATGGCAGGCTACCCCGTAGAGATTACAGAATTAAAGGTTGTTAATTATGATTGGAGTGACGACTTTGATGTTCAAATCAAGACTACCATGGAAAGAGCGCAACAAGTAAAACAAAAAGAACAGGAACTTTTGATCACTGAGCAGGAGGCACAGAAAAAGGTTAAAGAGGCCGAAGCGGATAAACAAGCCATGATCACAAGGGCGGAGGGAGAGAAAGAACAAAAGAAATTGCAGGCAGACGCAAGGGCCTTGGAGGGCGACGGCATAAAAAAATATAACGAGGCGGTGGCGACTAATTGGGATATTGAATTACAGAAAATAAGACTTGAAATTGAGAGAATTAAAGCGGAAAAATGGAACGGACAATATGTACCGAATAATATGTACGGTCCAATACCCGTTGATACCGCCGGAGGAGTGCAAGGAAGATAGTAATTTTCCAGAAAGCCCTTACGGGCCTTCTGATAAGATTATTATTAATAAAATACATGAAATATAAAAGTAATAATAAATTATTTAATATGATCGACAAAAAAATTAATCCAGAATACAAAATAAAAATACAAAAACTGGCTAATAGTCTAGCCGATGAATGTTTACTGAATGCCGAAAACTTTCACGGTTATTCAGATGATGATTTACTTAATGCCACGCTTATATTTAGCCATTTTTTGATGGATGTATTGTTTAGGGAAAATCAACACATTGATTTTAACAAACAATGTGACTTAGCCACAACAACTGGAAAAGCTATCAGAGAACTAATAAAAGCGTCAACGGGAAAAGATATGCACAAGGTGGCTAAAAATATGGGTAAAAATAAATAATAATATATGAACGAAAAACTGATTACAACCAGAGAGTTGGCGAGGAGGAATAAAATAGAAAAATCAAAGATACATTTTTATGTTGGAATGGGGCTATTAAGGGTTTCTGGCATACATGGTAAATCATATCTATTTCAAAAAGAAGAAGCAGACGAAACCTTAAAAAGGATAGCTACACTTCAATCTGGTGGTGCAAAAATAGTGGAAATAAGCAGAATAATAAAACGAGACGATGCAAATAAAAAAGGAGAAAGCCAAATTTTATCAGTATAAATTTGAGTTTGATTTTGACAATGATTTGCTTGGTTTGTGTAGAGAGATAAAAGATCGGCACGGGTGGAGAGAGTTTAATTTTTCAGATGGGGCATGGCGGTTCAATAAGGTTGAACTCGCTTTTGATATTATAAAAAAATATCCTCAAGTTAAACTCGATAGTGCTTCTAATGCCTCAATAAGTCTTTATCTCAAGGAGAGGGAGGAAATAGATAGTATTAAGTTATCTAATAATAAGTCAAAATATAAACTTAGGCCGTATCAGGAAGAGGCGGTTAAGAGGGGGGTACATTTTTATAAATCTGGTAAAGATGGTGGTTTAATAGTGGCACCTACAGCCAGCGGAAAATCAATTTATGTTGCTTCTATTGCTAATGAACTCGAGGGAAGGACAATAGTGTTGCAACCATCAAAAGAAATTTTAGAGCAAAACCTCAAAAAGGCTATAGAATATGGGTTTGATGATATTGGCGTGTTTTCGGCATCGTGTGGCCGCAAAGATATAGGAAAAATTACATTTGGTACAATAGGATCGGTCATAAATAATAAGGAATTATTTAAAAATTTTGATACAGCTATAATTGATGAAGCCCATAGTGTTCGTCCAGAAAAGAAAAAACAAGATGGAAGCGTAGAAAGCAGTATGTACAATGACTTTATTAAATACTTCGGGGGACGGGTTCTCGGTCTCACGGCCACTCCATTTAGAATGCACAGCTTCATAGACAGTCTTGCGGACGAAAGATGTGTTATGGCAAAATTCTTAACTAGGACAAGGCCAAGGATATTTACCAAAATAGTCCATATTACTCAAATATCTGATCTATATAGGGATGGTTTTCTTTGTCCGATAGATTATGAGATAAACAGGGATTATAGTCAGTTAGATATAAAGCTGAACTCTACTGGCATGGATTTCGATGAAGAGTCGCTCCAAGTATATAATAAGAACAAAAAGATAATTCCCGCCATAGAGAATGCCATCGTCAATAATAATCGAAAGCACATATTGGTGTTTTGTAGCTCGGTGGCAGATGCGTCTAAACTAAGTGAAGATATTAATAAGATTGGCAGAACCTCGGCTATCGTATCGGCCAAAACCCCGAAAGATAAGAGGGAAAAAATATTGGAAAACTTTAAGAACGGCAATATAAGCGTAGTTTGCAACTGCTCCACAATGACAACCGGATATGACTTCCCCGAACTAGATACTGTTATTTTAGCGAGACCACTGCAATCTTTACCTCTTTATATGCAAGAGGTTGGCCGAGGTATAAGAATAGCACCAGACAAAGATAATGTAAAACTAATCGATCTCTGTGGTAATGTGGAAAAGTTCGGTAAAATAGAGAACTTCGAGATAGTGGATCCCGGCAATGGTCTATATGTATTAGTGAGCGGCGATAAACAGCTTACGGGGGTTAATTTATTGCCCGAAGATAAGAGACAAATATACAGATAAAAGTTATCCACACTTGTCAAGTTTTCAATTTTACTGTATAATTAAGGTATAGTTAAAATTTAATAACAAGGGGTTGTGAATATAATTTTTAACAAAAAAATCACGCTGAACGTAGATTTTGACACCGAGACAGAGGCTAACAAGGAGGCAAAAAGACATTTAACAGAAGAAGAAATAGTTAAAATACTGGAAATGGGGGATGATGATATTGGATATATATATCTCATTGGATTATCTGTGTCCGACTTGTTTGTTGTCATTAATAATGGAATAAGGAAATGTGTCGATGAGGAGTGGAATGATTATTTTAGAAATTTTATAATTAATATTAACGAAAAAAACTATGAAGATAGCCGACGGCCTGTTGTTGAGAAAACAACTGGAGGCTAAAGTTAAACAACTTGAGCCCATTAAATTACAGGGAGAAAGGGGTCTTTTTGAGACCAAGGTTAAAAGAGTCCAAGTAGGGGATAACTCTAATGTAGATGAACTTCGGGTTGAGGTTCCGAAGGTTGATTTGAAAGAAGTAACCGCAGAATATGACAAATATGCCACGGCGTTACGGAAGTTGGATGCGGCCATTCAGAAGGCTAATTGGGAGTACGATCTTGATTTCTCCGATAATCCGTTTGACAAATAATCGGAATAAAAATTTTACCAGCTTATCTGGCTGGTTGCAGGGGTTCATTACATAGCGACGGGTAGGCTTTGGCGGTTGTGCCTTAAACAATCGAGCTTTATGGCCATGAAGCGTTTCCACTGATACTTTAATGTAAAAATTGGTTACACGCCAATATTTATGTAATCACAATAAAATGTGATCCTATACGTAAGATATAATAAATTGGAAATAGGAAATGCTACTACATTGCCAGCCCCCCCCACAGTTCATTATCATCACGAGTGATGATTTACATGAAATTTCGTGGGGAGTACCTTGTCTTGTGGGATGAGGTCTGGCACATAAAACCAGAAATACTAACATTTGTAATGTGGATTCAATTTTAACCGAACCCGTGGATGTAGTCCCCTGCGATTAGCCAGATAAATATAATTTATTTTATTATGTTAAGAGATGAAAATAAAACAAAATTTAAAGTTGGGCAAAAAGTAAGATTAAAGGAAGATTGTTCTGGCATAAGAGCCGGAGAAATATGTACATTAGTTTTGGATAAAGAAGACAATGATATATATGCTGTTAATGGACATTATGATAGGTGTAGTTGTGTTAGTAATTGGAAGGAAATAAATAACGACAAAGAATCAGATTATAAATTTAAAGTTGGCGATGAAGTAAGATGTAAAAATATAAAGTGTAACGATTCTGGATTTAGGGCTGGGATGGAGTTCGTTATAACAAGAATAGATTATTATGTTGATTATTATTGTTGCTTCGGTGGCTTAAACGGCGACGGTGTTTATGATAAAAATCTTGAATTAGTAGAAAAAAAAGAAGATGTCCAAAAAAAGAAATATAGTGTCGGTGTTTCTGACCCGATAGACACAAGGAGTTTTACATATTCTAACGTGGGAATGACAGGATTTGTATGTGCAGATAAACTTAACGATCTTATTCTTAACAATGCAATAGACAATCTTAGGCTTTCAACCAGACCAATGTTACAAGTCGAATATAAGCCAAGACTTGAATTTAAAGATAAATTTGATGACGATGGTGTAAACACGAGTATTTGGAAAATTGCATCTGAATATTGGCCATATAGTTTTAATAATATAAAAAATAAACCTATGAACATTAAAGAAACAATCAAAAATGATGTGCTCAAGCTCACCAAAGAGGTCGAGAAAATTCTCTCTCGCATGGGCGGAGAATATCGGGATCTCTATCGTGCAGGATTTCTGAACGGAGACCTTATTGAAACCGAGAAGTACGATGAAGTCATGATGGAAATTCTTAGGGAAGAGTATCGTGCTAAGGTAGTAGAGAAAGCTAAGGAGGTAATCAAAGAAGCGGAAGAAGAAGAAAAAAAGAAGAACGGCAAAAAGTAGTTATTTTTTTCTGCCCATCGCTTAATTTCGCCAGTGATGGGCAGTATAAAGATAATTATTGTCCTTTAGACCGTCATTTACTCGGAGTGTTCATAGCACACGAGCTAGAATAGTAGTGGACGTGAGGGTCTTCTACTACGGGTGCCTCTTATCCACTCGTCCCCATGTGGCGGTTGGGGGATAGTAATTATTAAATTAAAAAATATGAAAAGTTTGGTAGTGTTAATACAGTCCATTGCTATTTTATTTGTTTTATCAGTATGGGCAACCGTCATTTATGTCGCTTATCATTTTATTTCTAAATATTGGTAAAAATATGATACAATCAGATATAATGGGAGATATATTAAATTTATATAGAGAAATTGAAAAATCCCAAAAAGAGATAAATGAACTCGTCCTTAAAAACAGGGAAATGGTAAAAAATTATAAGGACTTTGACGAAGATTATACGGGAGCGATAGAGAGTTATTATCAAACTAATTAAATATTTTAATACTATGTCAAAAGAAATAAACGATCTATTAAAGGAAACAAACAAGAGCTACGGCGATATTGCCGTTATGAGCAATTCTGTCGGAGATAATATCGAATTTGTCAGTATCTGCCCATCCATTGATTATATACTTGGTGGCGGAGTTCCGTTGGGAAGAATCATATCGGTAAACGGAGAGCCGAGCCAGGGCAAGAGCACATTGTCGGCTTTTATCGTATCAAGGTTTCAGGCAGAGGGAAAGAGTTGCTGTTGGATAGATACCGAGGCTTGTTTTTCAAGTAAATATGCCAAGGATATAGGAGTTGATGTTGATCAATTAGTTTTAATACAGCCGAATTCCGGTGAGGAGGCTATGGATATATTGAAGAAATTTACTGGTAGCGGATTATTCTCTCTGATTGTAGTGGACAGTACGGCTGGTATTGTCCCCCTATCAGAGATGGAGGCAAGTACCGAACAGGCTACAATCGCAGTACAGGCAAGGTTAATATCTAAGGGTCTAAAGGGTACGGTTATACCAGCGTCGAAGAACGGAACCACTATTATATTTATCAGTCAGATGAGAGATAACATTGGTGGTTTTGGTAAAACGAAACAGCAAACAGGCGGCAATGCTCTCAGATTTTTTTCTTCAGTGATTCTAAATGTCAGAACAATGCAAAAAATTAAGAACAAGACTGATGTAATCGGGAACAGGCTAAAGATAAAGGCAGATAAAAACAAGGTATCAATTCCATTCAGGGAGTCAGAGATAGATGTTTATTTTTCTCGCGGAGTTGATGTGGTGGCCGATACGTTTGATTTTGCTGTTGGGCAAGGGCTTATAACCAAGAGCGGAAACACTTATTCGTATGGCGATATAAAACTTGGTGTCGGTAGGGATAGTTCTGTACAGGGATTGGCGGCCGCTGGCATTATTGATGAAATGAAAGATAAAATAAATAATAAAGAAGAAATAATTAAAGATGATAATGTATAAATTAATATGGATAAGGAGAAAATAGAGGAGTTATTAAAGAGATATGTTGCCCCTCATAAAAAGCAAAGTCGTCTCGTTACAAATGAAGACATAAAGAGGGTGGTAGATGAATCAATTATAATGCACGATCTTTGTTTTATATTGAGAGGAAAGTGTAACGGTGCTTTAGCTATAGCTCATCAGCAGATTGACGATCAGAATCCTCTCGATTTTTTTGTCATAAGGGAAACAGGAGAGATAATTATTAATCCTAAAATAGTGAACCACACACGTCACACCGTTGATTCGGAAGAGGGATGTCTTTCTTTCCCCGATAATGACCCGATTATAGTGCAGAGGTGGAACAAGATAGAGGTAGAATATCAAACTTTGGGGCCGGTTGATGGGTCGCAAGATGAGATAAAATTAGTTGACATGAGTAGTGGATTTAGCGGTAGAATGGCCAAGATTTACCAACACGAAATCGATCATGCACAAAATATATACATTTATTAGTATAATAAATACAAAAAAGACGGATAATTAATACCGTCTTTTTTATTATACAAATTTAACTTTTAAAATAACTTCTATAATTTTTCATAATACACCTGAAGCCGCAAATTGTACAAAAAAACCACATAATTCGATCCTCTGTTTGTTTATATCCGCAATCTTTGTTTTCGCATTTTGGGCACGGTAGCATAATTTTTTATATTTAATAATTAACTCCGACGTTTTTATGATGTTCGTTCTTCTAGGTCACTAAGCCAAAGTGCCGCGGCAAAGGCACTTTCAACAAACCATAAAACGATAAATTCAACATTAACAAAACACAATAAACCTGGTAAATACATAGCGAATAAGTAATAATAATCTTTTCTAATCCATTTTTTGTTTAAATTTTTAATTACCATGGATTTATATTTAATAATTAAAATAAAGTTTTTTGTTTATTTAGGCCAAGGGCGCAATTAAGGATATGCTCCCCAAATTCAGGCTCAACACAATTTCTTAATGCTTTTCTTTTGTCAACTTTATATTTATCAATATTAAATCCCTTTCTTTCTGTTAAAATTTTTATTCCGGCTCTATGCTCTCGGCATCCATTTTCCTTGTATTCTGTTATCAAAAAATTGGTCCAGTAATAATGACTTCCGATTTTTTGCGGCTTAATCAGTGGCTCGTAGTAAGCCACAACGTTCTCAACACAGAATTTTCCCTTAAAATAATGTTGTAAAAAAAGTATTTCTTCATATAACTTCATATCCGCAAATACTGGTTTTTGTTTAAGTTTGCCCCCCCCCCGCTTCACGCATTGCAATAAAACGGACAGATGAGTGTGTCGGACATGGAGGGCTCGACCAGATAAAATCAAACTCTTCAAAATGTTCCAGTAGATACTGGTGAGCGTCAGCCACAACGATTTTATCATTTGGAAAAAAATCATGATAAATATCAGCTATTTCTTTTTTATATTCTACGGCGGTTATTTCATGAGCATCGCCCCAAAGTTTTCTATTCCCCCCGATACCTGCATAAAGATTAAGTATTTTCATACGCCAAATCCCGCCTTAAAAAAGACGGTTATAATTAATTATTAAGATTAGATAGATGCCGACAAGCATGGATTTTGATTTTATTTATTTAATTAAATTAATTATTCTCTTCTTCTCGTCCTGTCTTGTAAACCACTCCGTCCAATCAACAAGCGGTTCCACGACCTCATAATCAAGATTGTGGCGTTTCGCAAACATTTCTGTTTCTTTTTGTATTCTTTCTTCAAATTTAGTTTTTGTGATTGATTTTATTTTCATAATGTTATTATAAATATATTATTTTATTCATCCAACTCCTATACTTACAAATGTATAGATAGGCCATTGAATGTTTTTTGGTCGCCCATGTTATTGACAAAAAACCATTTATTATTCGTAGTTTCATATTCTTAAATCTTAAAGCCGTGTTTAGCGGCGATGTTAATTATTGTATCAACTCTTACTACTCCGTGTTCATGGAAAGATTGAGAAACAATCTCTTTTAAAAGGTTTTCTATTTCTTTTCGGAAAAAAGTTTCAATTTTTTTAGGTAATTCGCGACTGTCTTCCGTAAATTTTCCCGTCATCTCCTTGGCCGCTTCTGATTGTTCCTTATTCCCCTTACCATAAAAAGACATAGTGGTGAAAGTTGAGTGAAATTTATCAAACATATTTTCTGGTTTTATTTCTTGCATAAAATTATTTTAATAATTCAGGGTTCTCAAATATATTTCCAATTACTTCAAGTTTGTTGTAAGATTTTTTCGGCAAGGAAAATCCTGTCATTGTCGCTTCCCAATATAACATTTCATCGTTCTCAAAACTCATCTCTATCCATTCAATAAAATGTAGGTCTTTTATTTTTTTTGTCTGCGTATATCTTCCGAGAAAATCCCCCTCATAAATTTCTTTACCGTTTTTGTCTTTAAGGCCGGTGTATTGACGGCTTCTTGCCACAACATCTTCTTGACCAAACTTAGACACAATCGGCATACTAACAAATTGATTATTTACCCAACCCCAATAGTAGTGCTTTCCGTCAATAATCACTCTAAATTTTATTTCTCGCATAAAATTTCATATAAAAAATTAATTAATTCGGGTTTGTTTTCAGCGTGCCAGTCAAGATCGTTATGTTCTAAACTCCAATACATATCCATCCAGTGTGGCACTTCTTTCCCCTCAAATTTGTCTAATCTAATAAATTCTTCATGGTTATCAATCGCCATTCTGTCTTTGCTTGCCCTCAAAACTTCTGCTATTCCGATTTTGTGGCCGAGGATTTCAAACCTTGAGCAGTTGCAAAGTTCGCATTTTCCTATACCCAATGTTCTGGAAAATTCTCTTGGGGTTTCAGAACCAGTTGTTTCTCTGCACGCATGTCTATTGTCTTTGTGTCCACAAATACAAATCCTTTCATCTTCTAATTCGGGACAGGCTGTGTGAATGGCTTTTTTAAGTTCTTGTAGTTTGGTCATATTATTGTATTTCCTGAATTGTTAAATTAAATATCTTCCCTATTCTTTCCATGGAGCTTACTAATTCTTCTTGTTTATTAATGTTTTTCATACTTTTAAATTAAATTTTATAAATTTAAAACTTAAATCTTTTGACGGTTTCTTTTGTTATTTTGTTTTGTAGTTTAGGACAATACAGTTCATGTAATCCTGTTGCCATTTTACCGCAAACGCAAAGTAGAGCTTGACCATCGGAAATCTCGTCAGCAACAATATTTCTAATTTTTGTAAATTCACTTAAATTATTTGTTTGCAAATATTCAAGTTTTTGTTTATAGTTCATATTTTTAATTTAAATATTTTTTCTTAATTTTTGAAACGTGGGAGCGGCAAAGATTGTAATTATAAGCCCCACAATTACAAGAAAAATCTTTGTTCCAGTTATCTGGATTTTTGCATTTTAACTCACACCAAGACATGTGTTCCGTTGTAATACCCTCCGCCTCCGTTAAGGCTTTGGATAAGAGGGATTGGATGAAGGCTTTTATTTTTCTTGGGTGCACATTGGCTATTTTTACAAAAATAATACTATCACAAATTTCTTCTTCCACGAACTTTTTATCAAATTCTTCTTCCCAGTTTTGCTTTTGTTCTGACATATTTATAATTTAAAGAATAACATCATCGCAGATATAAATACTCTCGACCCTTATTCGCCACTCTTCTTCGCTCTCAACTCCTTTTAATCCGACTTTCATAGCGAACATAATTTTCTTTATCATTTTTTTTCATATATCTCTTTTAATAATTATTAAACTTAACCACCGATTAAATCATTCCCTCAGGAGTAGATAACCTGTTGCGGTCAGTGGCAAGGCTTAATAATTATCTCTATTGATGACCTGTAAATGGTCATCTAAGAATTAACTATTTTTTACCACTCATTTTTAGCGCCGGAGCGGTGAATGTGGCGTTATCTTCAACATACACGTAGCCGGACTTCTTCAGCGCCAGAGCGGTGAATGTGGCGTTCTCTTCAACATCCACGGAGCCGGAAACTTCGGTCAGCGCCGGAGCGGTGAATGTGGCGTTCTCTTGAACATCCACGTAGCCGGAAACTTCGGTCAGCGCCGGAGCGGTGAATGTGGCGTTCTTGTGAACATCCACGTAGCCGGAC
>Ga0208375_1001242_pt1 | contig 30053 bp, 39 predicted proteins | sample RifOxyD1_FD_184038 | JGI IMG/M metagenome (GOLD analysis project Ga0208375, IMG submission 184038) | Soil microbial communities from Rifle, Colorado - Rifle Oxygen_injection D1 (SPAdes) | ecosystem: Environmental > Terrestrial > Deep subsurface > Rock core/Sediment | place: Rifle, Colorado...
ATATAGTCTACGCGGGCAAATGTCATGTCCGGGGCTTAATTACGAACCCCACCGCAGAGCAGGGGGGTATTTAGGATCAATAAAACTTACTAAATTATATAAACCTAATAATTCCTAATTTAATCATGGATTTCGAAGCACTTAAACAAGAATACTTACAATGTAAAAATTGTCCTAAATTAATGAAATCCAGAAGCCAGGTTGTTTTCGGCTCTGGGAATCCAAATTCAAAAATTTTATTTATTGGTGAAGCCCCAGGTGCTAACGAAGATAAACAAGGTATTCCATTTTGTGGCATGTCCGGCCAAATTCTAACCCAACTTCTAAATCAGGTGGGTTTATCCAGAGAAGATATATTTATCACAAACACAATTCTTTGTCGCCCAGAAAAGAATCGTAATCCCGATAAGAACGAAGTAGAAAATTGCAGAAAAAGATTAGATCATTTGATCTCAATAATGCAACCAGAGATAATTGTTACAATTGGCAATTTTGCAACAGATAGAATCATAAACAAAACTGGTGTTACCTCAATCCATGGCCAAGTTTTCAAATATAATAATATCTCAGTAGTTCCAGTAATTCATCCCGCAAATTATTTATATTCAGGAAGAAATCCCGTTCTTTTCAATCAAATGTTAGAAGATTTCAAAGTAATATTTACATTAATTAATAAAAAATCTTAATAAGAATTAAATTCTTCTTCCTGAAAAAATATTCGTCATTTTCCCAGACATATCCTCATAAGGAATCACTCTACACCCTCCAGAGGTTTGTGAAGTCGGTGCTTTTTGTGGCTGTGAACTTTGGACTGCTGTAACAGGAGAAGCTTGAAATTGAACACCCTCTCTAGAAGCAATCAATTGCTGTAAAGCCTCAACAAGTTTCTTTAAATTATTAACATCCTCTTTTTCAGTATCAAAGTTCAAGTTAACCTGCATCCCAAACCAGTCCATTTTTTACTTAAAAAGCTTTTTGATGCTTTAGTAGTTATTTTATAAATTATACACCCGACTCCTTCAAAACTTATTTAAACCTTTAACTCCAAAAGTTTTTCATGGCAAAGATAAAAGTAATTCAAGTTCAAGACGAATGTATTGGCTGTGGTGCTTGTGAATCAACCTCTCCAAAGTTATTTGAGATGAAAGAAACCAAAGCCCACCTTAAGGGTTCTAAAAAAGTGAAATGGAAAGGCAAAGACGCATTTGAAGTTGAAACAGATTTGGTTAAAGATGCAAAAGAGGCTGTTGATGTCTGCCCAGTAACCTGCATCCATACAGAATGAAATTCGAACCAAAAATCTTTGAATTAAAAATAAATGGCCTTTCAGAACAATTACTAAAGAATCATTTAACTTTATATCAAGGTTATGTTACAAACACAAACAAACTTTTGGATACGATCTCTGTTTTAATCAAAGAGAATAAAACTTCAACCCCAGAATTTGCCGAGCTTTCAAGAAGATTTGCTTGGGAATTCAATGGAATGCGTTTGCACGAATTATATTTCTCTAACTTAGGTAAAAATGCTTTTGATTCGAGCTCAAAACTTTCTGAATTAATTAAAAGTTCATTTGGTTCATTTGAGAATTGGGAAAAACATTTCAAAGCATTAGGTTCAATGAGAGGAATTGGTTGGGTTCTTTTAGTACAGGATAAAGAGAGCAAACAATTATTCAATGTATGGGTTAATGAACATGATCTAGGCTTATTAGCAAACAGCGATATTCTTTTGATCATGGATGTATTTGAACACGCTTTTATGATAGATTATGGTTTGAAAAAGGCTGATTATATAGAAACATTTTTCAAAAATATAGACTGGAAAGCTGTTCAAAAGCGGTTAAATTAATTTTATTATTATATTTTCTAAAAATCTTAATAACCTAATTTTAAATGATTCTTTTCCAAAAGGTTTTACTAAGATTGTAATCCCCCCACTTCTTTTCCCAAACCAAATATCAGTGAATCTAAAATCCCCAACAACTAACACTTTATTTTTATGAACTGAATATTTTTCTAAAATTTCATTAAATAATTTCTTTGAAGGTTTTTTATGTTTACTCATAAATAATTCACAGCCGATCTGTTTAATAATCTCATTTTTTCTTTTTTCTATTGTAAAACTATTTGAAAAACAAATACATTTATATTTTTTATTTATCTTCAAAAACCATTCTTTAAATTCCGGTTTAATATGGGTCGTTTCAGGATAAAATAAAGTATTATCAATATCAAAAATAATTAACTCTTTATCTTTAAAGAGATTTTCATCAATTTTTGTTACATCATCAAATTCATAATGAGGAATCCATTTTTTCATTCATTTTATCTCGAGTACCTAAGCCACTCAATCCAACCTCCTTAATTACACAAGAATAATCTTCTTTTCCTTCAAAGAATTTTTCAAAATCAATTCCAATAAACCATTTCCCATCACGTTTCAATGTTTTCTTTGAAAATAATACAGCTCTAGAAACAATATGTTCAGAAACAATTTCATAATCTGGTAAATACTTGATTAATTCTTTACTAAACTCAACAACCTCTTCATGGTATGGCATGTTTTCTAATGATAATCTTTGTCTTGAACTCCCGACAAACATATACCCTTTACATTCAATAAAATCTGGATCGCCTTTTTTGATTAATTCAGCATATTCTTTAGGGTTACACATATTCATCCCTTTAATCATAGAAAGCCTAATACAAGTTTTTTCTTTTCTTTTCGCAAAATAATCTAAACTTTTTTCTAATCTTTCCCAATAATCTGTAAACAATGGAACATCAATTTCTTTCAATAATTTTTTATTCGGAGCATCCACACTCAAATATAATTGTGTAACTTTTGCCAAATCTTTTATATGTTCAGGATGTTGCGCATTGGTCACTAAGAATGTAGATATTTTTCTTTTATGCAGTTCTTCAATCAATTCATTAATCTGCGGATAAAGAATCGGCTCACCAGTCAAAGATAAAGCTGCATGTCTAACTTCTTTTGACTCGCGATATAATTCAATATTATTTAAACCTCCAAAACCATTCAATAAACTATTTTGTTCCTTTAAACAGCCTTCAATAATTTCAACAGGATCATCAATTTCTCCGACCCATTCTTTAGAAACTGGAGCTTTATACCCTCTCCAACAAAACACACACCTATTTGCACAAGACAAACAAGTTGATATTTGCATACATTGATGAGAATTTATCCCATAAAATTTTTGTTTATAACACCCACCTTCACCTTTAACACTTTTTTTTGTCCACCCACAAATTTTTACAACTGAATGATTTCCAACTATTCGATATTGCTGTTTCAATAATTCATCTTTAACTTCAGGGGTTATCATCAACTCTAAAAAATATGCCCTCATTAAATAGTTTTCCTTACCATCAATTCATTAAAAAGAAGAACAGATCCTATCAGTTAATTAGAAGTTTACATTTATATTTGAAAGGATCATGAGGTGTATGGAATCTTTTCTCCTGAAAATCATATTTATACCATTGAGTTTCATGTATTCTAGGATTAAATATTCCTACAGAATATCCCATTGATGAATCTATTTCAAAAAGACCATAACGACTAATTTCTGCAAGAGGAATCTCATCATGAAACTCTTCATTAAATTCATCAGGGATTTCAATTATATCTACTCCATCAGGATTCTCACTATTAACATACCCTGGGACCATATTAAAAATTCCATAGGGTGCTATAAAAACTCCTGCTTTTTCCAGACCACAAAGTCCAAGCAAAGTTTTTTTTCCTAAACCCATCTTAAAAGCTCTTCCAATTGTTCTTATATCAACCTCTTGAATTACATCAGGATTAATCGCTCTAGCTTTCTCTAAAAAACCATTATTTTCTAATCTTTTTCTATTAATATCCGACAAACTAACCCGAGAAACAATCCCTCTCTTTATAGCTTCCAAAACCAATTCTTCACTCCCTTTTGGAACAGTGGTAAAAACTAGGGATTCTGAAGGAATCATTCTATGAATATCTAAATAACTATAACACTCATTAGAACCCTTGTAAATAGGCCCTTTAAAATTAAAAGGTTCAGCTTGAACATATAATCCTTCTAATCTCCGAATCTTCCTTCTTTTTAATTCCCTTAATGTCTCAACTTCAAATTGTTCATATTTCACCTGTTTTGGATTAAAATCAAAACCGCAAAATTTACATTCAACTTTACATCTATTTTCTAATTGTATATAAACAGCTCTTTTAAGAATTTCTCTAAGAGTATTTGTGCTATATTTATTAAAAGGTCGGACTATAGAAAAATCTGCAAATAATCTTTGAACTTCCTGTTCAGATTTATACTTTTCAAATAATGACCCGTTTCCAAAATCAAAATCCTTAACAATTTCTCTTAATAAAGCTGAATCCATAGTTTTTTTGAAAATAACTCGGTTATAAAGGTTTCTTATTCACATATATTGGACTTTTTTCTAAAGAAATTTTTAATCCAACAAACAATCATTTCCAAATGCACAATTATATGCAAACCAATAAATCCCATTAACAAATATCCTGCTACTTGGTGAATATGTCTTTCAGAGAACGCTACAATTAATATCAAAATAAACATAATAAAATCGATAACCAGGTTTGTCTTCATCCCCATATCACAAAACCTGTTCAAAAACTATATAAACTTTTTGAATGTTCTTTTCCTAATGCAATTAGTCCTAGACACAACAAAATCATTAGAAGATAATGCAAACATCTATTTTCAAAAATCAAAGAAAGCAAAATCTAAACTTGAAGGTCTAAAAAAGGCTTTAGAAATATCAAAAAAGAAAATTAAAGAAATTGAAAATAAAGAATTAAAAAAACAGAATCAAAAAAAATATCTTGAAGCACCAGAAAAGAAATGGTTTATGAAATTTCGTTGGTTTACTTCTTCAGATGGTTTTCTTTGTATTGGTGGAAGGGACGCAACAACCAATGAAATTATAATCAAGAAACATGTTGATGAAAGAGATTTAGTTTTTCACACAGATTTAGCGGGCTCTCCATTTTTTGTAATCAAGGCCGAAGGTAAAACCATCCCTAAACAAACTATTGAAGAAGCGTCAATTGCAACTGCCTCATTTTCTCGTGCTTGGAATCAAGGTTTCAGAACTGCAGAAGTTTACCACATTACAAAAGACCAAGTGAAAAAGGACCTGACTCTTCCTAAAGGGGCATTTATGATTTATGGGAAAAGAGAATACCAAACTCCAGTAATAAAATTATTTATTGGTGTAAACAAAGATAATTATTTAGAATGTTCTCCGGTAAAAAAAGACTTTGAATTGAAACAAGAAGGTAAAAAAACTGATACTGCAAAATCAATCCAAAAGAAATTAATGGAAAAATACAACATTAAATATCCCCTTGATGATATAGTTCAAATCCTCCCTGGGGATTGTTCAATCTAAACTTAAATTATCCATATAACTAATTAAATTTCTACCTGTTGCATATACTAAACAACGAGTTAAGCCCCCATTAGTTTCTCTTTCAATATAACCTTGAAGACATCTTTCATTATCAAGACTATCTCTAGCACCAAAAGAAATCATGGTTCTATTTGGAAATTCTGTTGTTGTCCAAAGTCTAAATTTCGCACCACTAAGAAATGCCTCAAGAACACCCCTTTCTTCTGCCCTAATCCCAAATGGACTATAGATTTTACCAATTGCTTCCATAAACCTTTGCAGAACAATTCAATTTAATAATATTCCTCTAATCCAAAATATATCTTATTCTTAGCTAAACATAATCCTTAATATTTTTAGAAAAATACTCATACACCAACCATAGAATTAATATTATCGCATCTAGCCCTATATAAAATGTTCCAGAAAGAGTTGCAAAAGGAATAAAATTCAATCCATATTGTGTTGTTGTTAATGGATAAAGCAAAGATAATTTACCTGTGAGTATTGAATCTAATATTAAATGAGTAGTATACCCAGCACTAAATACAAACAATATATGCGCAAATCTTGTCCAAAAAGTCCAAACACCAACTGCAATAACAAAAGCAATAAATGGTATCAATAAAGTGTGTGAAAATAATCTATGTACTGCAGAGATTTCTACACCCCTAATTACATTAAGCACCCAATAAAATAAAACATCTAAATCGGGTAATAATCCTGCAATCCCCACAATCAAAATTAAATACAACGGAAAATTCTTTTTTTTCAAAACATATTTTCTAAATAAATCTACTATTAGAATAGCAATAATTACATGAGTCACAGCATTGGGCATAACCCTTCTATACCACTAGGCCTTAAAAAAGTTTCTCTAGAGTATCTAACGTAAATAAAATAATCGCAGAGGTTTGATTCTTAGAAGTCACAAAACTCTCCTTCTTTTTATGCACAGAAAAAATCCTGACATTATTCACTAAATGTACCTGCTGCATTACACCCGGATCAACTAAAATCCCTTTCTCATTCAACTTGGCAATCAAATTTCCTAATCCAATCCCTGGACTTTTTTCCAAAAGATCATTCCCTGTAGCTTCGAAATATTTTCTATGCAAACCAACTTCTAATAATCTCCCACAAAGAATAATACAACTCCTATAACATCCAGCATCATAACATCTCTCTAATTCATTCAAATCAGCAAGCACATCATTCTTCACATCATCAGGAATTTTTGTTAAAGAAAACTTTACCTCTTTTTGTTTAATCTCCTTAACTACATTCAACATTTCTCGGATATATTTTAACTTTTCATTTTCTTTTTTCATACTATCAAACAAAGTAATCAATTCCAAACGCAATTCTTTATCATCAATATCAAAAGCAACTTTCCAAACTAAATCCTCAATAGTCTTCAGAGGCATTTTTAATTGGTCTTCAACTCTCACATACTTAGAAGTACTTTTATTACTTAGAATATCATTCACCCTTTCAAGACTTGTTTTAAACTGCTTTACACTCATGTTTAATCCCTTTGTTTCTAACTTTTTAAAGACTTCTGAACTCAATCTTTATTAATCAAAACCCCTAATCAGTATTATGTTAATCCCAATCAAAGTTAACAATCAAATTATTCAAGCAAAACTTTGTAATAATATATTAACTAGAGCCTTGGGATTACTATTCTCTTATAAAAAATCAGCATTATTAGTTTCTTCAAAAGAATCTCGATTAAAAACCAGCATCCATACTTTTTTCATGCTTAATTCAATTGATGTGATCTGGTTAGACAAAGACAAAAGGATAATCGAGATTAAAACCCTGAAACCTTTTAGACATCATACACCCAAATCAAAGGCTAAATATATCCTAGAAATACCTTCGAATACAATTAACAACATAACAAAAATAGATTTTAAGATAAATATTTAAATATCCGTTCTATACCACAAACTAATGGAAATAGAATTTTGCGCAATTGGTGGTTATTCTGAAATTGGAATGAACATGTGCGCTGTTAAAGTTGGGAATGAAGTAGTTATATTTGATATGGGCTTTTATCTCCCTGAAGTTATACGCTTACAAGATGAAGAAATTGTAAAAACGAATTTATCTAGAAATGATTTGATTAATCTAAGAGTCATTCCAGATGACAGAGTAATCAATGAATGGAAACCTCTAGTTAAAGCAATTGTTTTAGGCCATTGCCACTTAGATCACATCGGTGGAGTTTCATACATGGCTGATGAATATAACTGCCCAATTTATGGTTCTCCTTTTACTATCGAAGTTCTAAAAAGTATTTTAAAAGATGAAGGCATAAAACCAAAAAACAAATTAAAAATTATAAGTGGTAATGATTCTATCAAATTAACTAAAAGTTTAACTTTAGAATTTTTACCAATCCCTCATTCAACACCTATGGCGAATATCGTCATTCTTCATACTCCCTTAGGCGCTGTTGTATATGGTAATGATTTCAAATTTGATAATAGCCCGATAATGGGTCCTAAAACCAACTATAAACGTCTTAGAGAATTGGGTGAGGGGGGTGTTATTCTATTGGTTTGTGATGCACTCTATGCTCATGAAGAAATGAAAACTCCTTCTGAATTGATTGCAAAAGAAATGCTTAAAGATGTAATGCTAAGCACAGAAAATAAAGATAATTTAATTATTGTAACAACTTTCGCTTCTCATATAGCAAGAATAAAATCTGCAATAGAATTCGGAACAAAACTAAATCGAAAAATAATTATCATGGGCCGTTCAATGGATCGTTATATTACAGCGGCTGAAAATATCGGTTTAGTCAATTTTAGGAAAGATGCTTTTATAACAAAATATGCTGACCAAGTTAAAAAGAAGCTTCATGAAATTCAAAAAAATCCTTCTAAATACCTAATCATTTGTACAGGGCATCAAGGTGAACCAGGATCAATATTACAAAGGTTAGCAACAAAAGATTTGCCTTATGAATTTTCACCTCGTGATCAAGTAATATTTTCTTGTAAAGTTATTCCTGCTCCAATTAATATTGCAAACCGTGTAGCTCTTGAAGCAAAATTAAAACAAAGAGGTGTACGTTTATTCAAAGAGATTCATACTTCGGGGCATTTAGCCCGAGAAGATCACCATGATTTAATCAACTTATTAAAACCAAAACACATCATCCCTGCTCAAGGGGATGTTACAAAATTAACACCTTTAGCAGACCTTGCTGAAGAGATTGGATATGTAAGAAATAAAACTGTTCACGTGTTAAAAGATGGTGAAAAAATTAAAATAGAATAAACAATTTAGTCGAATTTATTCTACAAAATCGCAATTTAATCAAAAGTTTTATAAACTCCGGATTTTTCAATCACCCCTATGACAGCATCCTTCTTCCTAATCACACTAGAAAAATTCATGATTTCATACAATTTGACACTTGAAACTCTAGTCAACACTATCTTAGGAAGAAGCGTAGTCGCTAATGCCCTGATAGTGTAGTTCGGCCTATCATGTGGCCCTGTCGAGGCCACGACCCGGGTTCGAATCCCGGTCAGGGCGTAGTAAGGGCCGGTGGCTCAGTTTGGTAGAGCACCTGAAATATGGTGAAACTTTTATCAAACTCGAGAGAAATCAGGTGGTCGCGGGTTCAAATCCCGTCCGGCTCATCACAATTGCAAAAAGGGGAAGTTGGGGAGTAAAAAAATATTAGAAAATGGATAAAAATATAGATATTACGCAACATGTCTTAGTTCCTAAGCATACAATGCTATCGCCTGAGGAATCTAAAAAATTACTATCAGACCTAAATATTATTTCATCCCAATTACCAAAAATTCTAAAATCTGATGCAGCAATTAAACATTTAAATTTAGAACCTGGTGAAATTATCGAAATCGAAAGAGTTAGCCCAACTGCAGGTAGAACAAAATTCTATAGGGTGGTAATCAATGGGTAAGCAAGATCACATATTGGTTAAAAAATATTTTGAAGACCATTCTTTTATTGAGTCAAGTATTGCTTCTTTTAACAGATTTATTGATATAGAATTACAAAAAACTATTGATGAAATTGGGGATATTGTTCCAACAATTCTTCCAACAGATGTTCAAGAATTCACAATTAAATTTAATAAGATTTGGATTGAAAAACCTCAAATTACTGAGGCTGATGGTTCAAAAAGAAATATTTATCCAATTGAAGCAAGATTAAGAAAACTAACTTACTCCGCTCCAATATTCTTAGAGGTTTCAGTTTATATTGAAGGTGTTCAAAGAGAATCTTTTATTTCACAAATCGGTAAGATTCCAATTATGTTAAGATCCAAATATTGCCATTTGTACAAAATGACTGAGGATGAATTAATTGAACGCGGTGAAGACCCAACAGATCCTGGTGGGTATTTTGTAATTAACGGAAATGAAAGGGTAATTATTACTGTTGAAGATTTATTCCCAAATAAAGTATTTTTCCAACACTCTAAAGTCGGTCCAAGTAAATACACAGCAAAGATATTTTCACAAAGGGGCCCATATAGTATCCCTCATGCAATTGAACAAATGAAAGATGGTATTTTCTATTTATCATTTACAAAATTCAAAAGAATCCCATTAATTGCAGTCATCAAGGCTTTAGGTATGACAAAAGATCAAGACATTATGGAAGCTATTTGTGATGAGAAAGAATATGATGATGTTTACATTAATTTATACAATTCTGCGGATATAAAAAATACAGATGATGCTGTTGAATGTATTGCAAAAAAAATTGGTTTAACACAACCAAAAGAAGTTAAGATTGAAAAAACCAACGAGCAATTAGATCATTATTTATTACCTCATGTTGGAATTACTCCAAAGGATAGAATCCACAAAGCATACCATTTATGTAAGTTAATCAAAAAATTCTTACAAATCTCTATCGATGGTAAAACAAACACAGATAAAGATCATTATAAAAATAAAAAATTAAAGCTCCCTGGTGATTTGATCGCAGATTTATTCAAAGTTAACATGCGAGTTTTAGTTAATGATATTTTATACAACTTCCAAAGATTAGTTAAGAGAGGAAAATTCCAATCTGTAAAAATTATTATCAGAGATAAATTATTGACTTCAAGAATAAAAAGTGCAATTGCAACTGGTTCTTGGGTTGGTGGTAGAAGAGGGATTAGTCAAAATATTGCAAGAATCAATTTCTTGGATTCAATGTCTCACTTAGGAAGAGTTGTTTCATTACTTTCAGCAACACAAGAAAACTTCGAAGCAAGAGAAATTCATTGTACTCATTGGGGAAGATTATGTCCAATTGAAACACCAGAAGGAACTCCTATTGGATTAAGAAAGAACTTAGCAATGCTTTGTCAAATTACCCAAGAAGATGTCTCAGAGGACAAACTCAAAAAAACATTAGAAAACTTAGGAGTGAAATTAGTAAAATGACCACAAACGTATTTCTAGATGAGAAATTTATTGGTACTATAGATCATCCAAAAGAATTCTTAAGATCATTCATTGAAGAAAGAAGAAAACAAAAAATTAGCACAATGGTAAATGCTAGTTATGATTCCGAATTTGACGAAATCAATATTCTTACAGCAACTGGAAGAGTTAGAAGGCCATTAATCATCGTAGAAAATGGTCAATCCTTACTAACTGAAGAAATTGTTAAAAAATTAGAATCTAAAGATTTAAGATGGCAGGACTTGGTCGAACAAGGAGTCTTAGAATACTTAGATGCAAATGAAGAAGAAAATACATTAATTGCATTAAACGGAAAAGATTTAACAAAAGAACACACTCACTTAGAAATTGACCCAATTGCAATTTTAGGTTTAACAACATCATTAGTTCCTTATGCAAACTTTGGTCAGAGTTCAAGATTAAACAGAGGATCAAAAACTCAAAAGCAAGCATTAGGTTTGTATGCAAGTAATTATTTGTTAAGAATGGATACTGATATTAGTGTGTTACAATATCCTCAAAGGCCGATTGTAAAAACATTTATGCACGATCTTTCAAAATATGATAAACACCCTTGTGGGCAAAATATCACTATTGCATTATTAAGTTATGATGGTTATAACATTGAAGATGGATTAATTGTAAATGAAGGTTCAGTCCAAAGAGGTTTTGGTAGATCTTTTTATTTCAGACCATACAACGCTGATGAACTCAGATATCAAGGTGGTTTGATTGATGAAATAGGAATCCCTGACAAAGAAGTAAAAGCATATCGGTCAGAAGAGGATTATAAACTTTTAGATGATGATGGAATTGTTTATCCAGAAGCAAAACTAAAAGAAAATGATGTAATTATTGGAAAAACTTCTCCTCCAAGGTTCTTGGGTGAAATGGAAGAATTTAGTATAGCAGCAAACACTAGAAGAGAAAGTTCCGTTGCAATTAAACATGGTGAACGTGGTGTTGTTGACTTGGTTATTATCACTGAAAATGGTGAAGGTAACAAATTAATTCAAATTAGATTAAGAGATATGAGAATTCCAGAGCCTGGAGATAAATTCGCATCAAGATACGGTCAAAAAGGAGTTATCGGTAGAATTTTGCCCCAAGCAGATTTACCCTTTACAGCATCAGGTATTGTTCCAGATTTGATCTTCTCTCCGCACTCAATCCCATCAAGAATGACTGTTTCACACTTAATCGAAGTTATTGGTGGTAAAGTTGGTGCACTTGGTGGAAGATACATTGATGGTACTACTTTCTCAGCAGAAGCAGAAAAAGATCTAAGATCAGAATTATTATCATTAGGTTTCAGAGAAAATGGAACCGAAAGGATGTACAATGGAATAACTGGAGAAGAAATGCCAGCAATGATTTACGTTGGTAACATGTACTACTTAAAACTAAAGCATATGGTTGCAAACAAAATGCACGCTAGAGCTTCAGGTAAAATCCAATTACTAACCAGACAACCTATCGAAGGTAGAAGTGCCGGAGGAGGTTTGAGATTAGGAGAGATGGAGAAAGATTGTTTAGTCGCACATGGTGCATCATTATTATTAAAAGAAAGATTCGACTCTGATAAAACTATCGTCTACGTCTGTGAAAATTGTGGTACAGTTGCAATCTTCGACTGGGTAAAGAAAAGAGCTTCATGTCCAAAATGTGGTGTGAATGCAGAAGTAAATGCCGTTGAAATGAGTTATGCTTTCAAGTTATTATTAGATGAATTAAGATCATTAAACATCTACCCAAAAATAAACTTAAAGAGTAAATACTAAAAATGGAAAACATACACAAAAAAGTTGGAAGTATTAGCTTTAGTTTGTTGTCACCGCAGCAAATTAAAAAAATGGCACATGTTAAAGTAGTTACTCCAGAACTTTATGATAAAGAAGGTTATCCTGTCGAGGGTGGTTTAATGGATACTCGTCTAGGTGTAATTGATCCTGGTTTAAGATGTAGGACTTGTAGTGGAAAATTAAAAGAATGTCATGGGCATTTTGGTTATATCGAATTAGGAAGACCAGTTTTACACATTAGTTATGTAAAAGCAATTTTAATCTTTTTACAAAGTACCTGTGGCGAATGTGGTAGATTACTTCTTGATGATGAAGAAATAATTAAAAATCAAGCTAGAGTCGACAAATTAATTGCATCAGGTAAACAAGAATTAATTCCAAAGGTTAACAAATTAGTTAGAACTACTGCAAAGACAACTAAAAAATGTCCTCATTGTAAAGCAAAAATTACTCCAGTTAAAATTGAAAAACCAAGTACCTTCTATGAAGATACAAAAAGAATCACTCCAATTGAGATTTTAGAGAGATTTGAAAAAATTTCTGATTCCGATTGTATGTTAATTGGTGTTAATCCAAATTTCGCTCGACCTGAGTGGATGGTATTAAACATATTCCCTATCCCACCAGTAACAATGAGGCCTTCAATAACCTTAGAGTCTGGAGAAAGAGCAGAGGATGATTTAACTCATAAATTAAGTGATATTGTTAGAATTAATCAAAGATTATTTGAAAACATTAACGCTGGTGCGCCAGAAATTATCGTCGAGGATTTATGGGACTTATTACAATATCATGTTACAACCTTTTTCAATAACGAAGTTGCACAAGTTCCACCTGCAAGACATAGATCTGGTCAACCTTTGAAAACAATTACTGAAAGAATTAAAAGTAAAGAAGGAAGATTCAGGCACAACTTAGCAGGAAAAAGAGTAAACTATGCTGCTCGTACTGTAATCTCTCCGGATCCAAAATTAGAACTTAACGAAGTTGGAGTTCCTCTAGCTATTGCAATGGAATTAACAGTTCCAGAGAGAGTAACTGAATGGAATCTAGAATGGTTAAAAACTTTCATTAAAAATGGTCCAAAAATATACCCAGGAGCAAATTATCTTTTTGATGGTAGTAAAAAGAAAAAAATCTCTGCTGAAACTCAAGAAGTTATTTTAGAAGAATTAAAAGCTGGCCAAATTGTTGAACGTCATTTAATCGATGGTGATGTTTCTATTTTCAACAGACAACCATCTCTACACAGAATGTCCATCATGTGTCATAAAATAGTTGTTCTTCCAGGAAGATCCTTTAGGTTAAATCCTTCTGTTTGTAACCCTTACAACGCAGATTTCGATGGAGATGAGATGAACTTACATATTCCACAAACTGAAGAAGCAAGAGCTGAAGCAGAAATTCTTATGGAAGTTGAAACACAAATCATGAGTCCAAAACACGGTCTTAATGTAATTGGTTGTATTGAAGATGCAGTAACTGGAAACTATTTATTAACCGACGATAATACTGTCCTATCCAGAGAAGATGCAATTAGTTTATTATTATCAATTGGAGTTATTAATACTGAAAAAATTCAAAAATTCAAAAAGAATGTTCCAGGAAAAGAAGTATTCTCCGCATTGTTACCAGAAGATATGGATTTCATTTATGATAAAGTTGTAATTGAAAATGGTCAGTTAAAAACTGGACAAATTGATCCAAAAACAATTGGAGAAGGAAATGGGACTTTATTAAGAGATATTCATAGAAGTTATTCTGAAACTGTATGTGTAGATTTATTCGGTAAGATTTTCAAATTAGGAATTGCATACTTAATGAAAAGAGGTTTTACAATCACAACTTCAGATGCAGACATTCCAGAAGATGTTAGAGAAAAAGCAAAAGATATCGTTACAACTGCAATTGAATCCGTTAATATAATCATTGACGATTACAAATCTGGAAAACTGAAAAATTTCTCTGGAAAAACAATTGAAGAGACTTTAGAATTAATGGTTATGCAGAAATTAAACGAAACTAGAAACTTAATCGGTAAAATGATCAGTAAAACAGTTTCATTAACTAATAATGCAATCATTATGTCCCGTGCAGGTAAAGGAAATATTACAAACTTAGCACAGACTAGTGTACTTGTAGGTCAACAAGCATTAAGAGGAAAAAGAATCGAAAGAGGATACAAAAATAGAACATTATCATTATTCAAAGAGCATGATAAGAGCCCAGAATCACGTGGGTTTGTAAGACATTGTTACAAAAACGGTTTAAATCCAGTTGAATTCTTCTTCCACGCAATGACCGGTAGAGATTCATTAATGGATACTGCTTTAAGAACTCCAAAATCAGGATATTTATACAGAAGACTTGCTAACGCACTTCAAGACTTAAAAGTTGAATACGATGGTACAGTCAGAGACGCAAGTAAAACAATTGTTCAGTTTTCATATGGAGAAGATCAAATTGATGTTTCCAGAAGTGAGAATGGAACTATTGATGTAAAAAAATTAATTGACGAAGTCACAAAGAAAAAATGATAGAAGAAATTGCAAAACAATACGAAGGAAAAATTCCAGCACCTTTAATTCAGAAAGTAATTGATGAATCAAAAGGTAGAAAGTTAACAAAAGCTCAAATAGAAAAAGTTTTCACTAAATTGCAAGAAAAATATGATTATTCTAAAATCCAATCTGGAGAAGCAATTGGTATTGTCACTGCTGAATCTTTTGGAGAACCCGGTACACAGATGACTCTGAGAACATTCCACTTTGCAGGTGTTGCTGAAGTAAACGTAACTCTAGGTTTACCAAGACTTATTGAAATTTTCGACGCTAGAAAAGAACCTAGTACACCTTTAATGACCATTTTCTTAAATAAACCTTACAATAAGGATGAGAAATACTTAGAAAAAATAATCGCGCAGATCAAAGAAATAAGAGTTAATGAAATATTAAGTGAAATTTCTATTAACATATTAAAATTACAAGTTGAATTTGTATTTAACAAAAAAAGATTTAAAGAATTAGGATTAAATGAAGAAGAAACCATAAAATGCATTAAAGATACATTCAAAACTTTAGATTACGCAGAAAGTGATAACCGCCATTACTTGATTCCAAAAAATAAAGAAGGTGGTTTACCAGCATTATACAATATTAAACAAAAATTAAAAGAAGTAAAAGTTAAAGGACTAAGCGGTATTCAAGAAGTAATTCCAAAAATGGATAATAACGAAATTGTTTTATTAGCTTCAGGATCAAATTTAAAAGATGTTTTCAAAATCCCCGAAGTTGATTTCACAAGAACTGTTTCAAACGACCTTTTTGAGGTATCAAAAAATTTAGGAATTGAAGCCGCAAGACAAATGATTATTCAAGAAGCATCAAAAGTTCTTAGAGAACAGGGATTAGATGTTGATATTAGACACATTATGTTTATTTCAGATTTAATGACCAATATTGGTGAAATTAAAGGTATTACAAGAAGTGGTATTGCAGAAGGAAAAGAATCCGTATTAGCAAGAGCATCATTCGAGACTCCAATTAAACATTTAATCAATGCAAGTCTAAAAGGAGAAGTAGACTACTTGAATTCTGTGGTTGAAAATGTAATGATTAATCAGCCAATTCCATTAGGAACTGGTTTACCAAGCCTGGTAACAAAAAATAAGGAAAAGGAGAGCAAAAAATGAGCTTAGACAAATTAAAACAAATCCTAAAAGATAAGAATAAATTAACTTTAGGTGCAGATGAAACCGTTAAAAAAATTAAACAGGGAAAAGTCCAAACAATATTCATCGCAAAAGATTGTAAACCTTTAACAAGGGACACTCTTTTAAGTTATAAAAAAAAGGGAGATTTAGAAATCTTTGAACTTGATATTAATAGTGCTGAAATTGGTATTCTTTGTAAAAAACAATTTTTAATCTCAGTCCTTTCTTGCTAAAAAATGATTCAATACGATGCACAAACAATCGGGTACATAAATTTGTTTGAGAGAAATACAAATGCCAAAGTTAAAGATTGTTTTAACGAAGAAGAATTTTTAGTTTTTGTAGTTCAACCTGAAAATCTCAGAAAAGCTTTAGAAAATCATGGTCAAAAAATTCAAAGATTAAACCTGTTATTAAAAAAAAGAATAAAAATAATTGAATTTAATGAAGATCCAAAACGGTTTTTATTCAACCTAATTTATCCCCTCAAAACAGAGATAGAAATGGTTGGCAATACAATTATAATTAAGACAAAGGACAATAAAGAAAAAGGCCAAATATTCGGTCGAGAAAAAACAAATTTAAAGAGAATTCAGGGGATTCTAAATAAATACTTCAAATTAGAAATTAAAGTAGTTTAATTTTGACAGAAACCTTTAAAAACTCCTGAATTTCTCTAACCAAGAAAATGAGTAAGAAAAGTAATGGAATCAACGCGGGAACTAAGTTAAGAAAGCGAAGAAAAGATAGCTTAATGCTTAACAAATATTACAAAAGAAGAATATTCAATTTAAGAGTTAAATCAGATCCTTTAGAAGGATCACATCAAGCTAAAGCAATTGTTCTTGAAAAGATTCAATTAGAAGCTAAGCAGCCAAACTCAGCAATGAGAAAAGCAGTTAGATGTCAATTAATCAAGAATGGAAAAAAAGTAACAGCTTTCGCACCTGGAATGGGCGCAATCAAAATGATTGATGAGCACGATGAAATTATTATCGAATGTATTGGTGGTAAAATGGGTCGAGCTAAAGGAGATATTCCTTGTGTAAGATGGCAAGTTATCAAAGTTAACGATCAATCACTTCATGCATTATTAAAAGGAAGGATAGAGAAGGGTAGAAGATGAGTGAACTAAAAATATTCGATAAATGGACCACAGGCCACATTAAAGTAACAGATCTTGGATTACAAGATTACATTAACTTAAAACCGATTATAGTTCCAAGAACTTGTGGAAGAAATATTGGTACCCAATTTTGGAAATCAAAATCTAATATTGTTGAAAGATTAATCAATAAACTAATGATTCCCGGACATAAGGGTAAAAAACATAAAATTTCATCAGGAAGATGTGGGGGTAAAGCAATCACAACTTATCATATTGTTGAAAAAACTTTCATGATAATTGAGAGAAAAACTCACAAAAATCCAATAGAAGTATTTGTTCAGGCATTAGAAAATGCTGCTCCAAGAGAAGAAATTACTACTATCGAATATGGTGGAGCAAGATATCCTAAGGCAGTTGAATGTGCACCTCAAAGAAGAATCGATATAGCCTTGAAATTAATGGTCCAAGGTTCTTATGCAAACTCATATGGTAAGAAAAAATCTATTGAAGATGCTCTTTCAGAAGAAATAATTAAAGCATACAATTTAGACCAAAATAGTAACGCTATTGGTAAAAAACTAGAAACTGAAAGACAATCTGACGCATCTAGATAATTTTATTAATTATGATATTATTTCACAATCAATGGTAATTCATTATACCCCTCCGGAAATTCATCCAAACCAGGAATATAATGGCAATGGAAGATTCGATATAGGTCCTACTTATAGAGATAGCTTCATTCATACAGATGATTCAATATTTTCTCGTAAACCAGTAACTCCAGATGTAATAATGGCTTTGGAAATATTAATCGACAAAACCGATGAATTATGTAAAAGGGGATTACTTTAATATTTTTTACTCACCAAAACCTTTATAAATGTACTCTGGATCTTTAAAAGCAATTATGAAAGATAAAAAAATATCTCCTAATTCTGAAATAAAACCTGGTGTTGAGTTACCTAAATTGACTCCAGAAATGGAAAAAAAGATTATACCAATCAAGGCAGAATTAGAAAAATTTAAAGAAGAATGTCTTAAAAAATATTCGAGCATAGTCGGAATTTCTATTTTACCTCAGTTACCAAATCCTCCATTACCAGCTGGTGCACAACCTATGCCAAATGAGGTCCAAAACCCAAATGATATTAACATTTTTATCCTATTTGATGATGCAAATTTAGATCCTCATGCAAAAAATGATTTAATCGTTTCAGGCACAAAAGAAACTAATGAACTTGCAAAAACTCATCATGCAGATTTCAAACCTCAAGTCATGTTAATTTCTGAACTAAAAGAAGCTTGTTATGATGCAAAGAACTATTTGATTCAAACTGTTGCAAATTCAGGATTGATTTATGATAAAGGTTTATTATCCGCATTAAAAGTCGCTGAATTACATAAAAATATGGCTATCCAAAAATTCGAAAGATACGTTGTTAGTTATATCGCAGTTGGCAGTTTATTTAGAGGCGATGCAAATCCAAATGATATTGATGTAGCAATTGTTATTGATGATACTGATGTCAAAAAAATGTCCCGTTTTGAATTAAGAGACAAACTAAGAGCAATTATTATTAACATGGGTTATGATGCTTCACAAATTACTGGTGTCAAAGCACAATTTCACATTCAAACTTATATCTTAACAGACTTCTGGGAAAGTGTCAAGGATGCAAACCCAGTCATTTTTACAATGTTAAGAGACGGAGTTCCATTATTTGATAGAGGAGTCTTCATGCCTTGGAAATTATTATTACAAATGGGCAGAATCAAACCTTCTCCAGAAGCAATTGATATGAACATGGAAGTTGGTGACAAATTAATTGAAAGAACAAAACAAAAATTATTATCTGTCGTTGGTGAAGATTTATTCTATGCAGTAATGAATCCAACACAAGCAGCATTAATGTTGTACGGTATTCCACCTCCAACACCAAAAGAAGCAGTAAAATTAATGGAAGAAATTTATGTTAACAAAGAAAAATTATTAGAAAAAAAATATGTAGTTATTTTAGAACATATTAGAAAAACTTTCAAAGATATTGAGCATGGTGAATTAAAAGAAGTTTCAGGAAAAGATGTTGATAAATTATTGAAAGATTGTAAAGATTACTTAGAAAGAATCAAATTATTATTCAAAGAAATTGAAGACAGAAATGAAAAATCAATCATGCAAGAAATTTATACTACAACTATGAATCTAACAAGAGAGTTATTAATTGAACTTGGTGCAAAGAATATTACTACTACAAATATCTCTGAATTATTCAAGAAGTATGCTTGTGAACAAGAAAAATTACCTCTAAAGTATCATAATGATTTAAATTCCATTTTAAAGGGTAAAAAAGATTATGATTCCAAAAAATTAACTAAACAAGAAGTAAACAAAGTTAGAAGAGAATCAAAAGAATTCATCCGAGTAGTATTGGATACCCTGGATTACAAGCGTTCATTACAATTAGATAAAACCAAACTTCACTTTCGATACAATGGTAAACAAGGAGAAATAATCTTTCTAAAAGAAGTCGTATTTATAATTAAAGATTCCACAAAAAGGGATGAAATATTAATTGCAAACTTAACTCCCGACGGTGGCTTCGAAAACATAAAGAAAAGTACAGTTGACGAGTTCGAAAAGTATATAAAGAGCATAAAATTGCCCCATGAGAAAGTACTAAAAACTAGGACTTTAGAATCAATAAAAACAATAATTGGTGAGGATGTTGAGGTATTATGGAAGGCATAATTAATAACTACAGAAGAAACAGATCAGGTCAAAACACAAAACACATAGTTATCAGTATAGAAAGTATTGACACAAAAGAAAAAGCATTAAAACTAATGGGTAAAAAAGTTACATTCACAACTGAAACTGGAAAATTCATTCTTGGTGAAGTAAAAAGTACTCATGGTAATAAAGGCTGCATTAGAGTAGTCTTTGAAAGAGGTATTCCTGGACAAGGTCTCGGACAAAAAGTGGTGATTGAATAAAAATGGCAGCAATTAGAAAATTTTCATGTTATAGAAAAGTTAAAAGAGCATATACAAGAAAATCTAGATACAAAGTAAAAGGTTATGTTAAAGCGACACCTGTTTGTAAGATTCAAAAATTCAATTTTGGGGATAACAAAAGAACTTTCCCATATAAAGTTTTCTTAGTATCAAAAGAAAGAGTCCAAGTTAGACATAATGCTATTGAATCCGCAAGAACTTCTGTTGTAAGAAGATTAACTCAAAAATTAGGAAAAGATTATCATCTTCAAATTAGATCTTATCCACATCACATCTTAAGAGAAAACAAGATGATTACTGGTGCTGGAGCAGATAGGATGCAGACTGGTATGCAGCGTTCATTTGGTAAAGCAACAAGTCTTGCAGCACAACTAAAAGATGGAACCCCAATATTCTGCGTTTACGTAGAAAAAGCAGGAATCCCTCATGCAAGAATGGCATTAAAATCTGCAACTCCAAAGCTTCCATGCAAATGTGGAATTGAAGTTCAATAAATCTTATATATTCTTTAATTAGATTTTTCTTTATGCAAAAAGTTTACTTAGCCGGTCCCGTAACTGGATTGAATTATTCTGAGCGAAATCACTGGAGAGAAGAAGCAATTGCAGAGCTAGTAAAATATAAAATCACCGGTGTTTCTCCTCAACGTGGCAAAACCAAACTTGCGAGTGAATTAAATCCCGATGATAGTGATTTAGTCAGAGCCATTTGTGATGAAAGAGGAATCGTTGTTAGAGATGAATACGATGTAAGAACTTGTGATGTTATGCTTGCTAATCTTTTGGGTGCAAAAAATATTTCTATTGGTACAATGGTTGAATATGGCTGGGCGAGTGCACACAGAATACCAATCGTAACAATCATCGAACCTGCTGGTAACATTCATGATCATCCATTCATAAGAGAATTAACTGGTTTTAGAGTAGAAACTCTCGAGAGTGGTTTGTCCGTCGTGAAATCAATCTTCCATATATAAATTAAAAATAGATTTTCCAATTATTCATCACCATCATATACTAAAAACAACACAAATATTTAAAAAGCCCTTTTCTTTATAAAGACACATGAAAAAGAGGTTTATGAAATTCATAGAGAATCTTCCATTAATAGAAAAAGAAGAATTAGATGACGAATCAAACATTGGACCTTACGTCGCAATGTAATTATTTTTTATTTTACAAATCTAAAAAGAAGATTTTCTAAGAATTTTTTTAAAAAACCTTTTGTATCACAACGAATATAATTTAATAAGTACTATCACAATAATCTTTATAAATCTCATCAGCAACAGTTTTACAAATTATTAAGGGAGGCAATAAAAAATGAATGTATTTGGTTCATTAATAGAAAACGCATTGAAAAGTGCTGATACTACAAGTCAAAGTCATAATGAAGTAGTTGGACACGCGAATATCAAAGTCATCGGATGTGGTGGTGGTGGTACAAACGCAACTAACTGGCTCTTCAAAAAAGGGGTTCAAGGTGCAGAAATTTTAGCTATTAACACTGATAAACAACACTTAGACTTAGTTGAAGCTGATAGAAAATTATTAATTGGTAGAGACTTAACAAGAGGTCTTGGTTGTGGTGGATTCCCAGAAAGAGGAAGAGAAGCAGCTAGAGAACAATTAGGCGAATTAAAAGAAATGTTAAGAGGTGCAGACATGGTCTTCATCGCTGCAGGAATGGGCGGTGGTACTGGTACTGGTTGTGCTCCTGTTGTTGCTGCCATTGCAAAAGAAGAGAAGGCAATCGTTATTGGTGCGGTTACAATGCCATTCGAGATTGAAAGAGCAAGAATCGAAAAAGCAGAGTACGGTTTACAACAATTAAGAGACGTTTGTGATACAGTTATTGTAATTGATAACAACAGACTAGTCAAGATTGCAGGGAACTTACCGATTCAACAAGCATTTGCAGTCGCTAACGAATTAGTTTCAACAATGATCAAAGGAATCGTTGAGATTATTGCAGTTCCATCTTTAGTAAACTTAGATTACGCGGATGTAAAAGCAATCATGTCCAATGGTGATGTTTCCGTTGTTGGTATTGGTGAATCCGATTCCCAAAACAGAGTTGAAGAAGCTGTTAGAAGAGCATTATCAAACCCATTATTAGAAGTAAGCTATGAAGGTGCAACTGGTGCTTTGATCCATGTAGCTGGTGGCGATGATTTAACTTTAGAAGAAGTAAACAAAGTTGGTAACATGCTAACTGAAGCTTTGGATGAAGATGCAAATGTTATTTGGGGTGCAAGAATCTCTAGTGACATGAAAGGTAAGTTAAGAGTAATGGCAATCATTACCGGTGTTACATCTCCTTACATTATGGGTAAGGGTGCTAAGAGAAAAGATCAATCCCACAAAATGTCAAACTCCTTAGGAATTGATTTTGTTTAAATTTTTTATTTTTTAATTAATTTTATAAACTAATGATAAATTCTATTTTTTATGGAAGATTACTTTCAAAGATGGCTTGAAGTAAAAACAATTGTAGAATCAAGAGCAGATATTTTAAGAAAATTAGCAGGTATAGATAAAGATTTTTTCGACGCAGAATCTATAATTGGTCAAGGTGATAATACTACCATTTCAAGAGTTGGAAATATTGAATTAAAAGATAGAAAATTAGATCTGGCAATTAGGGTAGGTAGAATTAAATCTTTAAGATATGCTTTAACTCAAGTATCTGCCTTTCATAATGCATTTGAAAGAGGAAATTCTGTCCCATATTTTAATGGTATAGTCCAGAATGGAAATAAATATTTTATTCTTACTGAAGATTTAACTGAAGGTGGAGTCTATAGAATCAATAATGAATTGGGTCAATATCAAAATAGAAGTGATGGAAAAACCTTTTTTATTGATCCAAAACCATTCTCTGAAATAGATGAAAGATTAAAAGCTCTTTATAAAAACCAAATATTAACAGTTTCATGTGTTTTTTTAGAAAGATATAATAATTAGTAACACTTTCTAATACTTATGAATAAAGAAATAATTGATCCATTAAATTTAATTATGGGCTTTGTTGCAATAATTGGAGCAATATTAATTATTGTAAATAAAGGTGACTATGGTTTAATACTATTGATAATCGCAACATTAATAGAAGCTTTATCGAGGATAATAAAATGATTATAACAAATATAATTTTCGGAGTTGGAATATTAATTTTAAACTTAATTCCCTTTTTCACAAAACAAAAATATCTTCAAATAACAATTCCTTTATCCTTATTATTAGCTGCAATAAAAGTTTTATTTTTACAATAATCTACAAAAACCTTTTTATATAATCACATTCTAATACCAAGTATGTACGGCTTTTCAAAAGAAGAAGTGAAGTTATTCAAATCATTAAATAATCCCAAAAAGATCCAAGATTTTATTAATAAAATCCCAATTAACAAAGAACCTGAAGGTGATACATGTATTTCTCCAAAACAAGTACTACTACAAAACCGCGCACATTGTATTGAAGGTGCAATGCTCGCTGCAACCATCTTCAGATTCCACAATCAGCCGCCATTAGTCCTCGATTTAACCTCAAATTCTAAAGATTTCGACCATGTGGTTGCCGTTTTCAAAAAAGACGGCTATTGGGGCGCAATTTCAAAGACAAACCATGCAGTATTAAGATATCGAGAACCAGTCTATAAAACAATTCGAGAACTCGTTTTATCCTATTTCCACGAGTATTTTTTAGATAATGGTAAAAAAACATTAAGAACTTATTCAATGCCAATTAATTTATCTAAGTTTGATAATAAGAACTGGATGACTTCAGAAAAAAATGTTTGGTTTGTAGCAGATCATTTAGTAAAAGTAAAACATTACCCTATTGTTAACAAAAAACAAATCCATTTTTTAAGAACAGCAGAACCAATAGAAATAGAAGCGGGTAAAATTATTGAATGGAAATAAATTAAAAAATTCTTTGAACAAGTGTTGAAGCAAATCTCGGAGCATCATTAAGATAATCCTTCAAACACCCTCTAGACCTTCTAAATTCTTCTTCTTTCCCTAAAACCATTAATCCTTCACCGCAAGTCAAACTTCTCGACCTAGCAATTAATTGCCCAGAACAAAATTGCATATAACCCACTTCAGGATTCCCGGGCCAACCATTATTTTCAATACCTCCATAAAAAAAAACTTCTACAATTCTTTGACTTCTATCACCCCAAAGAATACCAATAACCCAAAGATAATCTCCATCTAATTTGTTTAAAACACCAGAAAATTCTTTTTTTGCAGTAGGAATCGGATTTGAACCAAAAACTTCATTCCCAGAATCATGTAAATAAAATCTTCCAGGGAACTTTAACCGTTTCTCAAAACTTTTAACTTGTGCATAAAAAACCATAAAGGAATTAAAAAAAAGTGGTATTTATAATCATTAAGGTTTATACCTCAACATAGTTCTTGGGAATGCAATCGCATCTTTGATGTTATCCAGCCCACAAATCCAAGATATAACCCTTTCAGTCCCCATCCCAAATCCACCATGCGGCACAGACCCATATCTTCTTGTATCCAAATAAAAATCATAATCCTTTGGATTCTCACCTTGTTCTTTTAATTTTTTAATTAAGATATCTAAGTCTTCTTCTCTCTGTGAAGCCCCAATGATTTCTCCATAATGTTCAGGTGCAATCATATCAAACCCCAAAACAACTTTATCATTCTCAGGATCTTCTTTCATATAGAATGCTTTAACTTCTTTGGGATACCGAGTTACAATTATTGGCGTATCATACAATTCAGATAATTTATCCTCTTCAACAGTCCTAAGATCTTTCCCCCACCCAACATTCAACTTTTCTTTCTTCAATAATTTCAAAGCATCATCATAAGTCATCCTTGGAAATTTCTTCTTAGCAACCGGTTCTAATTTACTAATATCCCTCTCAAGAATCTTCAATTCTTCTTTATTCACTTCTAATACTTTCTTTACAATTGCTTTAATCAAACCTTCTCCATAGTCTTGCAACTCATCAAAATTTAACCAAGCCACTTCCATTTCTGCATGCCAGTACTCAGTTAAATGCCTAGAAGTTTTCGATTTCTCAGCTCTGAATGAAGGCGCAATAGTATATATCTTTTCCAAAGAAAATATTGCTGGTTCAGCTTGTAACTGCCAGGTTTGTGCAAGATAAACAAAATCTCCAAAGTAAGGCACTTTAAAAACCGTAGATCCTCCTTCAGCCTGTGTTGGTTGAAATATCGGACTTTGATACTCATAAAAACCTTTGCTTCTAAAATATTCATGAATCGCACCGAATACAGTTGACCGAATCTTTAATATTGCAGTCATTCTTCTTGAACGCAACCACAAATGTCTGTTATCTGCTAAAAACTCAACTGAAAGATCTTTTTGAATAGGGAAATTATCACATTTTCCAATAATTTTCAAATCCTTAACATTTAATTCATATCCAGAAGGCGCTCTAGAATCTGCTTTAATCTCTCCTTTAATCTCCATTGAGGTCTCAGTATGCACACTTTCAGCATCTTTCCAAGCTTTTTCTGAAACATTTTTCTTTTCAATAACACATTGAATAATTTCTGAAGCATCCCTTAGAACTATAAATCTTAAATTATTAGACCCGCGCTCTCTATAACACCACCCTCTTATTGCAACTGCGCCAGTCCCTTGGACCATAGCTTCCTTTATAGATTTAAATTCCATACATATTAAAATTAATTTTGAGTTTAAATATTTAATCGTTTAAATACTATCTAATGGACTCTTTATTTTTTTTAGAAGGGGCGATAAAAATTTATCCTAGAACACGAATGCCAGGTTTTATGTCAAAGACATACTCTCCTCTTTGAGCTTCACTTATTACAGCATCTTTATATTTTTTTAAATCTCTATATCTCCCTACTCTTGTTTTTATCGTGTCAATAACAATTTCTTCCTCAGGAGGACATTCAATCATTATTTCCATAAATACAGAGAAAGTTCTATGAAGTTGCTCCAGTAATCTATCAATTCCCATAGTTTTTTTTAAGTCTCCAAGATCATAACAAATACTTTGTAAAAGATCTTCTCTTGCCTGATCAATTGCATCGACGTATGCTCTGTGTACTGTTTCATTATCTATTGAATAATTTTCAGAAGCTTGCATAAAAGCCTGTTTTGCACAAGCTGCTTGAAGTGTTTCATAAATCCGTCTTCCCCTTCTCTCTTGCAGTGAACTAAGTCCATATTCTCCTGTTGTTGCTATTTGTTGAAGAATTCCAGGAAGTGGATTTGTATAATTTTGTGTTGCAGCACCATCAGCATATAACTTCAAATCTGTTTCTAGACGATTACCTTCTAAATCTAAAGTATTTACTTCCAAAACAAGCATTTGCAAGGGATTACCTCTTTTTCTAAATCTTTCTAATAATACTCTGTCCTGGGGACTAATATCTTTTTCTTCCCATGCTTTCTGTAGTGCAGGAAAGACATCATCTCCTATAATTGATGCGAATTTCTGGTCTAAACTTGTCATACTAAGATTATTTAAGCACTTATTTATAAAATTTTCTGTTTGTAACTCCGGATTAGTAGTATTATATCAGTTAAATTAGGTGTTTTCTCGCCCTCCCTTCCTTGTCTAGACTAATCGCCTTGCTCTTTCTCAAGCCCAGTATTTACTCCTGATTTCTCGGTAGGTATTGTTCCTTATAGTTCTGAGTTACTTAAATTATACAATCAAGTTGTTTCTCATATTACCTTAGATGGAATAGGGGATGGACAAAACCTTAGAGTCTGCACAGAAACCAACATCCAAGCAAATATTAATGGTCTTGTACAAAGAGGAGCACAACTATCTCGTCTATATCTAGAAAACCAAAGAAATTTAGATAGATTTAAGGAAGATGACAGAGGTCTTTTCGGAAGAGTTAAAGAATGTTATTATAGAGATAAAAGTTTAGTAAATTCTCTTGCTTATTTAACTATTCAATAACTTTGGATTTTAAATATTAAATTTCAATTTTTTTCTCTCATTTTCAAATTAAAATCTATGTAGGCGTGAAGAAAAAGTTTTGCTCCATTTTAAAGTAGTAAAATTTATATAATTCGGTTCATTTCTAATAAGTTATGGGAACACAGGGTGAAATTTATAATCTTCTTGGTTTGAAACTTCCAGCTGAGACAGTAGAAAAAGATAGATTGTATAGGGTTAATGGAAAGACTGTTGCAGCTGATGAAGATCATACAGAAGGTACTGACTTTGTAAATGTCATCCCAACCGTTGCTGTCGATCTGAAAAATCCTAATCTAGTTGTTAGATTATTAGGTTATGATCATGTAATGAAAAGTCACCATTTTAGTGGTGAGGCGTTAGTTGGATATGTTTTAGCAAATGAAAGTTATATTGCTAGTGCAACACCTTTACCTCCTAATAAAAAGATAGATGAATTGCGAACTAAGCTGGTTGATGATTTGCGAGAAAGATTAGGATATGATACTCAACCTAATCAACTAGAAGTGTTCTTAATGTTTGATTTTAAACAATAATAAATTTGCCCTCATCTGACTTCTCCGTTCCTCGAAAAATCAAAGATTTTTTTGCGGTACTCGACCACGGCGCTCTCACTTCGTTCGGGTCATATAACAGGCATTGTGATGTTATGTCTAATTGAGTTTGAGTTTTAAAAACGAGCACGCGCTTACCATTTCAGGACAGATAGTCAAAACTTTCAGTTTTGAAATTTTATTCAGAAATAATCTTTTTATTCTCTTTGACGTTCTAGTAGATAATTATCAGTTGCTTTTGTTGCAGTAGAAATAAAATAAAACATACCTAATACAACTACAACTGGTAGTCCATATTCAACTACACCAGAACCAATTAATCCAACATATTTTTCAATATGGGGTGCTATTCTATCACCAATATCTTCTGCTATCTTAATTAATTCAATTCCTCCAACAGTTGTAGTTATTCCTACCCCTGCTGTTGTTACAATATCTGTTAGCTTTCTTTTCTTTTCCATTTTAGCAACTGATAATAGAATCAATAGTATTTGCTATTTCTTCCCCACCCATTGTATCCACAAGAGATTTTCTTTGAGGACTCAAATCCAATCCTTTTACTTGTTTCATTAAATTAGTTCCTGCATTTAATGCATTTTCTATAGAATCATATATAGGTTTACACGAAACTATTGGGCGACAACATCTATCTTCATTATGGGTAATAGCATAGCCATATTTACCAGATTCTTTATCTCGATAAGCATCAACCAAAGTTTCATTTCCTTGAATTTGCAATAACGAAAGTAAAGATAATCCCATAATAAATAATATTCAGGGGTTACTTAAAAAGATTTCTAAGGTAAAAAAATTATTCTGAAGAACACAGAATAATTTGAATTTTTCATCTTACTCTCACTTAACTTCATTCAACCATTTCTTAATCAAATTAAAACCTTCTTGCCAGAATTCCCCTTTAGAAATATCAAATCCTTGTTCTTTAAGCAAATCCTCAGGTTTTCTAGTCCCACCTGCATTTAAAATAATCTTCAATTTTTTAACAAAATTTTTCTTATCTTTCAAATATTCAGCATATAAAGCTAAAGATAACAAATCCCCAAATGAATATCCATAACAATAAAATGGCGAATGATAAATATGTGGCACAACTAAATACTCATATTTGAAATTTTCATCAATATCAACAGAATCTCCAAATAATTCTTTAAGATTATCCCAATATAAATTACTCAATTCTTCTTCAGTAATCCCTTTAGGAATCTTTTCATGTGCCAATAATTCAAATTTAACAAAATAAGCTTGTCTCATAATAGTTCTATATGAATCTTCAATTTTATTAAGAATCATCATTTTTCTTTCTTTATCTTTCGCTTTCTTCAACAATTTATCAAATAACATTAATTCAGAGAATGTTGATGCAGTTTCTGCTAATGGAATCACTGAATGAAATAATGTTGGTAGTTTATCCGAAGCTTGCATAGCATGTATAGCATGCCCAAATTCATGAGCCATTGTATAAATATCATCAGGTTTCCCAGAAAAATTCAATAATACATATGGAGTAATATCTGGATTTACAGAATAACAAAATGCTCCACTACGCTTATTTTCTCTAGGAAAAGCATCAATTTTTTCTTGTTGAAAAAGTCTACTAGCCTGTTGATAAAACTCTTTATCAAACTCTTTAAAATTATTCAAAACAATTTTTTTGGATTCCTCGAATGAATATTTTTTTTGAACTTTTTTCAAAGGAGCATATAAATCAAACCTTGATATTTTTTTCAATCCTAAATTCTTCGCTTTCAACTTAAAAAACTCTTGATAAATAATCTTATTTTTTTCACAAACTTTCAATAAAGTTTTAATTACTTCATCACTCAACCAATTATCAATATTTCTCACTGAAATAGAATTTTTATAACCTCTCAAATCTTTTTCAATATTCCAATCTTTAACAACTGAAGAATAAATAGTAAATAATATTTCTTTATTTTCTCTGAAAGGTTTATAATAACTTAAA
>Ga0208375_1001243_pt1 | contig 30015 bp, 27 predicted proteins | sample RifOxyD1_FD_184038 | JGI IMG/M metagenome (GOLD analysis project Ga0208375, IMG submission 184038) | Soil microbial communities from Rifle, Colorado - Rifle Oxygen_injection D1 (SPAdes) | ecosystem: Environmental > Terrestrial > Deep subsurface > Rock core/Sediment | place: Rifle, Colorado...
GGGGAAGTACAGGGAGACCTTGTGACGCTACTGTACTCGGTGCCAATCCGATTGCCAACAGTTGTACCCAAACAACAGCATGTGACCTCGCTTATACTTTTGAACCTGTTTGCATATTTGACGACGAGTTTTTGGCTTCCAATCAATTGATAGACAACAACAATCCCAATTTCGCCCATTCTGGCCCGCACACTTGGGAAAACCTCACGGACCAGAATGTATGCTTCCTGACTTTGGTTCCTACTGGAATCGGAGGAGTCTATCTTGACAACATATCTGCTACCGTCACCTGCGAGCCAGAAATCACCTGTGCAGAAACGACCGACGACGAAGTCTGTCAAGGCGGCTTTGCCGATATCAGCTTTGTGGTATGCGCTCCAGACCTGCCAGAGGGCTTGGGCCTGACGCTCGTAACACCCACAGTCGTTCTTCCTTCCGGTTGGACACTGGTAGGGGGCAACCTCGCCCCATTCTCTCTAACGGAAGGCCAATGCAAAGGCATTACTATCCAAGTTTCAGTGCCCGCTAGTGCCTCTCTTGGAAGTATAGAAACGATCATGCTCAGCGGCACGGCCACAGGGCTTTGCACTACTGCTGTGGGATGGAGTTGCAGTGCAGAAGTAACAGTATCGTTCTGTCCTCCTGCCAGCTTTTTCGCCTGTCCATGCCTTACTAACGGCCTCAACATTGATGCTACATCGGCAAACCCCTTATACAACTCTAACCTACACGGTGTAATGTGGTCAACTTATGCCCAAGCTAACAGCCTGCCGGATATTTTGGATGCTAGTGTACACCATGGATGTATCGCCATTGCTGGGCGACTGATTATTGACCGTGATGTTGAGATAAAATCATGTAACGATTTACGTATGCAACCCTGCTCAGAGATATCAGTCGGAACTGGACTTCCATCGGCAGCCTACCCTTCCTTGCTACTTTACCTTAATAAAATTTATGGGTGCGTGCAAATGTGGAAAGGCATTACGGTGCAACCTTTATGCCATCTGAATATGGGGAAAAACTCAATCGAAGATGCGCAATATGCTGTCACAGCTATTGGCAGCAATGCAATATCGCCAATATTGAATACAAGTGTTTTAGCAATCACTAACAACTTTGTGCGCAACCATATAGGGTTTTACATACCAACTGATGTATCTCGCACAGTATTGCACTCACCTTTTGTAAGCAATAATTTTATAGGGAGCATATCTGGGCATCCTTTGTTACCGCCTTGTGACGCGGGCCTGCCAAACCATAGTTTACAAATGGGTTATGCAGGCTTAGTAACACTTGGCACTGCGTTTGATGTTGGAACACCCGGAGTAAACGGATATGTTAATACATTTCGTGATATTCGTAATGGCGTGATAGGTGAAGGTTCACCTTGGATGAATGTCTATCGTGCTCGATTCGACAATGTAGTGGGCTATATGGGTATTAATGGATTTCCAACTTTTAATGGAAGTAGTGGTGTTGGGGTTTTGCAACCACAATCGGGATTTCTATCTGTAGAGAATTCACGATTTGAAAGTGTAGGACATGCTATTTTTACTGCTAATACTGCTGGTTTATCAGTCTTGAACAATGAAATGCCAGATGTTTATACAGGTATTCAAGCTTATTCGCCTGTTGGTTTTGATCTGAGCGAAAACCCGTCAATTAATTTTCGGGACTGGGGAATTGTAGTCCGTAACCCTCTTCAACTTCCCCCAATTAATAAACATCTCTACATAAAAAATAATGTACTAAGTAGTATTGAATATGATGCAGATATGATTATTGAAGAGGCTGGTATTTCGGTTACGAATTCATATAATTTTTCGAAAACTGAAGATGCACGGATATTGGGTAACCAGCTTACTACACGAGACGTTAAATATGGCGTTTACGTAACCAATGTGAATAATTGGTTAATAGATGGCAATACTGTTACAATAGAACCCCTTCTGTCAAACCTTCCCTATACTGACGGCCAAGGGATTTCACTCTCTACATCTTCATATAACTTCATATACGGCAACACGGTGACTGATAACGGAGTTGTTCAGAGCGAAGGGATTTCGGTTTCAAGTTCTCCAGTCAATACTTTCTGTTGTAACACAACCGATTTCACAAATAAGGGAATCTATTTTCAGGGTAATTGTGATAACACTGTTCTGCGAACCCTACAAAGCGATGGGAATGACGATTATGAACTTGAATGCACTGTGGGTACGATTATAAGTGATCAGCCAAATTTGACCCAATCGCCTGGGAGCAGTAGTCATAGTAACAAATTTTATGTAGGTTCATCAGTGGAACATGGTGGAAACAATTTGCAAGTCAGCAACTCAGAATTTTTTGTCAAATCAATTTTGCCACCAGATCATCCAGAAAATATTTCTCTACCACTTATTCCCGGAGGATATGACCCAACAAACCCAAAATGGTTTATTGCGAGTGTTATAGAGAACCAGATGAACGAATGCGGTACTATTGGTGATTGTCCGGGGCTTCTTCAATTCGGCGAAAAACCTGACCGTGAAAAAGAACTGAGCGAAACTGATCGTTATTTTGCTTCTGGTGAATTCCTTGTTTCACCTTATGGAGATGCCCTGAATTGGGAGGGTCGACTGCGACTTTACAAACGATTACAGAATTATCCCGAACTTCTTGGCGAATCGACTACGATAGATTCGTTTTACTACAATGCAGAAAACACCGCGATTGCACAATATTCTGCAGTTGAAGCAGCAGTTGAGGGTATTACTTCTTTGCCACCCGAATGGGAATCAATAATGCAAAATGCTTGGGATGATATTGGAAACGTCTCGAACTCTGCCAAAAACCATTTAGAGGGACTTGCTTCTGTAAATACATGGGAAGATAGTTTAATAATCTATCGCACCGCTGAACAAATACGATTGACTGCTCTTTCGGCTTATCAGAATCTAATGCAATATATAGATTTATCAGATTCGTTACGCAAGGTGAAAGCTCATGCAGCATGGACACTAAATGAGGCATTGTCTGTAATTGGTATATTGCAGAGCAATACTAAAATGGTCAATCGTGTTTATTTAGAGACTCTCGAATCTGGGGCTTCAACACTTTCACCAGCACAATTTGCAACTATTTCTCCAATTGCTTGGCAATGTCCACTTGAGGGAGGTAAATCGGTATATCGCGCTCGAAGTTTATATTTGCTCCAGCAAGCAGCGGACTTTGATGACGGCTTGATTTGTGGGCTGAATGGAAGTGAGCGCGAACAAAAATCAAAAAATTATATACTTTCAGGTAACCTGAAAGTACAACCCAATCCAGCTACAGAACAGATTTTTGTCTCCCTTCCAGAAAATATGGTGAACGATGACATATTTGTAAAAATCATGGACTTAAATGGTCGGATAATGTCCAAACAATCTGATATTGGAACCGGTGCCTTACAATTTAACGTAGCCTCCTTTCCTACGGGTATATATATCTGTACCATAACGGGCGGTTCAAACGTTTTTGCCCCAGTGAAATTTGTAGTTCAACATTAGTAACTTAAATAAATTGGCCCTTACTCCCATAGGAGTAAGGGCCAATCATCAAGGTGACCAATATGCGTACATTATTCTTATTCTGTGCTTGTCTCTTTTCGATACCAGCTATCGCTCAGTTTTATGATAACACTTGGCTCATTGGATACCAAGGAGGTGGGGCAGAGTTTGGAATTGCGCAACTTACTTTTACTAATGGAAGCCTGATTGTCAAAAAAAGTGACCTACCGATTGCCGGATTTCAAGACAATAATGCATCTTTCTCAGACTCATTTGGCAATTTATTGGCAACATTCAACGGGTTTAGAGTTTATAATAAGAAAGGAAATGTAATGAAGGGAGGCGATTCGATCTGGTATGAGCAACTACCTAATCTCTTTGGTTATTCGGATGAAGATTTACCACAAGGAGGACTTTTTCTTTCTTGGCCCAATCACCCTGATAGCTTATTACTCTTTTATGCTAGCCAAGGCAACGCTGGTACTGATTCTTTTGTTGTCTTCGCTAGTTTACACCTACAATATGCTCTTATCAGACCATCTTTGAATGGAGGTATGGGTGAAGTGACCCAAAGGCGCCATATTGTTATAGAAGATACTATTCAATATGGTCGATTGCAAGCAGTCAAACACGCTAATGGGCGTGATTGGTGGATACTCATAAATGAAAAAAATAGCAATCGTTGGTATCGAGTATTGTTTGACTTAGATGGCGTGCATGTATTAGGAGAGCAAACAATAGGCACTCCTTTAATTGATGGATTAGGTGCAGCAGCTTTTTCTCCAGACGGACGGTATTACGCAGTGTTCAATTCTGTAGGAGACTCTCAACACGGAGCATATTTAGATGTTTTTGACTTTGACAGGTGTATGGGTTCATTGAGTAATCAACGACATTTAAGCTTCCCTCTAGGTTACATAGGTGGAATTGCTATTTCGTCAAATTCCCGATACCTATATCAGGCTTTTGAGCGTTGGGTTTATCAATATGACTTGTGGGCAAGTGATTTGGCGGGGTCAAAAATCACTGTTGCAACCTATGATGGTTATGTAAACCCGTTCGCGACTACCTTTTATCAGGCGCAGCTTGGACCTGATAACAAGATATATATAAGTGCACCAAATAGCGTAAAAAACCTCCACGTTATACATCACCCTGACGAACAGGGATTGAACTGCCAGGTTGAACAACATGGTATTATTTTGCCTGTTTACAATGCGTTTTCAGTAGTTAATAATCCAAATTACCGCCTTGGCCCGCTTGACGGCTCTTTATGCGATACGCTGGGATTGGACAACCTCCCTATATCATGGTGGCGTTCCGAACAAGACACCCTTAATACCCTATCAGTTGCCTTCCATGACCTTTCTTATTACGAGCCTACTACCTGGGCCTGGGACTTCGGAGACCCCGCTTCTGGATTGAACAATATCAGCCTCGAACGGCATCCCAATCATTTTTTCTCAACGCTAGGTGAGCATGAAGTCTGCCTAACAGTCAGTAATTTGAATGTCAGCAATACGCTTTGTCGCATGCTGAAGATCGGCAACACCCTCACTGAAACCCCTGAAGCACATGAAGAAATCCAAGTGAACCCCAATCCTTTCATTAGCAACCTTAGCGTAGCTTTGAGCACAGACCTCCAAAGTCGTATTTTTCATTTATACGATCAGATGGGGCGGATAATTCGTACTGAGCATCTGGCATTAGGTATTACAAAGGTGGACACAGACGGTATACCTTCAGGTCTTTACTTCTGGAAAGTAAGTGGAAAGGAAAAGGCCTACAAATCTGGCAAATTGGTGAAAGTTAAAGATTGATTTGAACAACTTCTCTGACACTGCATGAAAATAAATATCCCTGAAAAGACGTACATTTCTTTTCAGGGATTAGATTTTTTTACCTGCTTTCTTCTCCATTTAGTGCCCCAAATTTCAAAATATAATCCGCCGCTTTTTGTGCCTCGGCAGCCGCTTTGAAAATGAACTTACTGTCCTCCTTCAAGACCTTTAGCCATCCAGCCAGGTAGGCTGCATTGTTCTCCATAATACTATCATAGTCAATGTTCACGCTGGAACAAAGAAAAGATGCTCCCATTTCCGCCACCAATTCCTCCCGTGCATACTTGTTTGAACCGAAGGTCTGATAATTCATCACTTCCTCCCGTCCAAGACGGCATTCATGACCAGTGGAATGGATCAGCTCATGGAAAAGGGTTGCGTAATAGGCTTCCGGGGATTCGAACAATTCAACTGATGGCGTATTTACGAAATCAAGTTCTGGGGAATAAAATGGTTGATCTCCTTCCGAACTTTTTAATACCGGACATTTCGGCATATACCAAAGGACTTTTTCACAATGTTCGATTTTCTCGTGCTGCTTTAGTGCCACATTGGGGTATTCAAATGAAATACCTTCGATGTCAGCAACATTAAAGAGGTTGTAATATCGAATGAATTTCAAGACTTGGATTTCTTCACCAGCAGCTTTAAGTTTATAGGCTGCTTCTTTGTCCAATGTGTGATCGTAAGCGTCTTTGTAGAACATGTTAAAATACACGGCCATTTCTGCCTTTGTGTCTTTACGCACCTTCCCTCCCATATCCTTAACCTGCTTCCAGGTCATAAAATATGGTATTGGGTGTGAAGTGTTGTTCAGAAGGATTAGATTGATGCCGGTGTAAATATGTTTAGTGACATAATTTCGAGCTAAACCATAGGTACTCCAGGTTCTTCTCCAGGGAGCTACCCCTTGTTCAATCATTGCAATGATTTTGTTGGTCACTTGCTGGTATACGTCATTTCCTGTACCTAAGCCACTAGACATGGGGGTATCGGCTACTTTCGTAGTGTTTTTCATACTCAAGAATTTTAATGTGGTGAAAGTTTAGACCAGGCCGTTATCAGCAAAGGAGTAGTAGCCTAGGTAGGGAGCAAGGATTAAATGATCAAGTGCGGGCAAATCAAGCACTAATCCTGCATCGCGAAGCTTTTTGGTAAGCTCAATGTCTGCGCGACTGGGCTCCAGGTTACCTGATGGATGATTGTGCGCTACGATAATCCCTGCCGCCATTCCTTTGAGCGCGGCGGCAAAAATGATCTTGAGGTCAACAACGGTTCCGGAAGTACCTCCCCGGGAAGCCCGATAGATTCCTTTTACTTGATTGGATTTGGAAAGGAACAAGACATTGCATTCTTCCAGCAATTCCATGTCGTCACTCCAGTTTTCACGGAAGACTTTTTCAGCATCTTTTGAGGATGTGATTTTTGGGGTGTGTGCCAGAAGTGTTTGGCTTCGGTAAGAAACCTTGACCTCGGACAGTAGCCAGATTTGTGGATTTTTCATCTTAAACCAGTTTAGATTGTCAAAGAATATTCTAAACCGGAGTGTATATGGATCCGGAAGGAAGATGTAGACGGTAGAAATTGTCAGAATGGCAAGTTGGCAAGCCTTGGTAGAGTTCTACACCTATATATATTATGGTGTCGGAAAACAAAAAACCAACGGCGATTTTGCCGTTGGTTGGTTTAATGGATTACCCCGTTTCCTTTTTCCTGTCTCGGAATGGAATGGTTTACGGAGCTTGCAGCCTCTCACACTTCCAGTTCTTCTTTAGCCGCTTCAATGTCGAGCTGGAACTTTTGGATTTCCAGGTCGATCTTACGTTTATCGAATTGAAGTTTACGGATAGCAGCCTCGGCTGCTTTAATACGATCTTGCGCGGGCGTCGATTCGACGGTGCGCGATACACCTTTTGGCATTAGAAAAAGATTTTGAAGTGAAGAAATTTGTGAAGAATCTGAATATGCTTCTTTATCAAGGATTTACAACCTCAATATTCTTCGGGAAACAACATGGTAAAGTGATTGTGAGCGGGTGAATGATCGTTGAGTTCACATCTTGGAACTTGATCTATTACCCATACCCGTAAGCCATCGTCCCTTTCGTAGACTTGTAGGTAATCTATTCCTTTTTTCTCTTTTACAAATTCGTAGAGATCGGTGAGGATAAAAAGGACTTCCTCAGAACTAAGGCTGCTTGATACGCCGCTTGTTAGGAAACAGGAGCCAGCGAACCAATAGCCCTGATCTTCCTGTTCTTGTGGTAGTCGTTTCCAGGATGCCATAGGTGAATTGTTTGGTTTAGATTGTCAAAGAATTTTCTAAACCCAGTGTATTCAAATTAGGAAGGAATGCGTAGACGGCAGAAATTGCCAGATTGGCAAATGGTGTTTTTGCACTTAGTTGGTATCGGAGTGCCGAGTAGTGACAGCACTGAACGGCCTGCTTGGCTTACCGTCGATCATCAGTTTGAGATATATTTTGTAGTTGGGAAGATTTATAAAATCCTCAATATCAAATTCCGGGTACATCTCTTTTGACATGTGCATAGCATCTTCTGTTCCTATACGGAAGGAAATAACGGTACCGGCATTACCGAGCACGGCACTCTTGATGTCATCTTCAAGCTGATTCATGTACTGGTGAGCCAAGGTCATGCCCACTTTGAATTTGCGTAATTCCGAAAACATATTGACCAGGGAGAGCGTAGTGAAGTTGTGAAACTCGTCCATGTACACCATGAAAGGAACACGGTTTTCTTCGGAAGTATCCACACGGCTGAACGCAGCGGAGGCGATTGAAGTAATGAAAAGTGCGCCGAGCATGTGAGCAACGTCTTCTCCCATATGCCCCTTGGAGAGATTTACCAGGACGATTTTCTTTTCGTCCATTGCTTTACGTAAAGAAACTTCTTCGGTGTTCTCAATGAGTACCCGCCGGATCACCGGATGCACCAACATCCCACCTATCTTGTTCAACACCGGCAACAAATCATACTTGTTGTATTCGGTAAATTCTCGCTTCCAGAATTTCTTGACGATTTCGCTTTTGACATTAAACAGTGCTTGTCTCCTGAAATCCTTATTCAGCAAAATCTCAGAGATGTCTGCAATGGTTGCTTTGGGTTGATCGAGTAGGGTCAGGATCGCATACCGTAATATATGTTCTAGTTTCACTCCCCAAGCGGTGTCCCAGAGCTTTGAGAATACTTCCAGAATACCGGATGCAACCAGTGATCGTTTTTCAAGAGTTACCTTCTTAAACGGATTGTACCTGAGTTTGAGGTTCGGATCAGGAATGTTGAAGTAGATCAAATCGTTCTTCCTCCATTCCGGAATTGTCTTTACGATTTTTTCTACAAGGTCACCGTGAGGATCCAGCAGGCAACAACCACGACCGGCATTTATGTCTTGTAGGATCATGGTCTCCAAGCAGGTAGATTTCCCCGTACCAGTTTTACCTATTATATATGTGTGCATCAAGCGGTCGGCTTGCTTGATGCCAAATCGTCGGCGTTCATTCCGCCAAGTCGTTTCTCCGAAGTAGGTTATGTCTTTGTTTCCATGTTGCATTACGTAATCGTAATGCAAGTAAAATGGGTTGCGTAGACGGTAGAAATGACCGTAATGCCAATTTCTGCCGTCTATAACAATCCTGGCAAATGCATAAACTACTTGCATGGATACTAACAAAAAGCAATCGAAGACAAGTAAATTTATCAGAGACTTGTGTAATGGGAGGACGGAAGAGGAAATCCTCGAAGCGGAAGAAAACTTCAGAGAATACCTCTTAGTAGTAAAAGAAATCTGTGACCGTCATGAACGAGAAGGCAAAGATTTTCCAAGCTTTGACTATTAACATATTTAGCTTTAAACTATCATCAAATGAAAAAAGTCTATGGATACATACGGGTATCAACCGTCAAACAAGGCACCGGGGTTTCGCTTCAAGAACAAAAAGAAGCGATAATTCGATATGCCGAGAAACACGAACTCCATATCCTGGAATGGTTTGAAGAATTGGAAACGGCGGCTAAACAAGGCAGACCACTCTTTAACAAGCTGATGAAGCTTCTCCAAAACGGCAAGGCAAATGGAGTTATCATCCACAAAATTGATAGAAGTGCTCGTAACCTAAGAGACTGGGCATCATTGGGTGACTTGATTGATAAGGGTATAGACGTACATTTTGCGCATGAAAGCCTAGATATGGATACTCGTGGCGGTCGCCTAGCTGCGGATATTCAAGCAGTCATTGCATCAGATTATATCCGAAATCTGCGTGACGAAGCCAAGAAGGGGCTTTATGGACGCTTGAAGCAAGGAATCTATCCCTTTGGTGCGCCTATTGGTTATTTGAACAATGGCCGTGGTCAATTAAAGACAATTGATCCAATTTCTGGGCCACTAATTATGAAAACATTCCAATTATATGCAACTGGAAATTACACACTCCAAACGCTTACAGTTGTAATGGGTGGCTTTGGACTCAAAAACTCTAGAGGTCGAACGATCTGTCTATCATCTATGTCTGCAATATTAAACAACCCATTTTATGCAGGAGTTCTAAAAGTAAAAGGAAAAACCTTTCAAGGGGGGCATCAACCCTTGGTTTCTTCAAAGACATTTGCCGACGTTCAAAATATTCTGGAAGGAAAAACCAACGCAAAAATTGTTAAACATGACTTTGTTTTTCGAAAGCTAATTAAATGTGGTGAGTGTGGTTACTCGCTTATAGGAGAGTCTAGGAAGGGCCATGTTTATTACCGATGTCATTCAAAAGGGTGCCCTACAAAATCAATACGACAGGAAAAGATTGAAAAAGCAGTCTTAAGCACTCTCGACAAGATGCAATTCCTAGATACAGAAAGCCAGGTATTAATGGCGCTTCTTCATGAGGCTAAAGAGGGTTGGTCTGCCAACGAAAAAGGGGGTGAGGAGTCCATACAAATGCAACGAGGTATGATCTCCCAAAGACTATCGCGTTTAACCGATGCATACATTGATAATGCCATAGATAAGAATCAGTTTGAGCAGAAGAAGGAAGTTTTGCTGGTCGAACTTCAGGGGCTAAACCAGAAAGCGACTCAAATATCAGGGAGGAAAGAGGTTATTTTTAGTAAAGCCCAAAATTTCCTCGGACTCATAAAAAGCATTAAAAATTCGTATGTTTCAGGAATAGCAGAAGAAAAGAGGAAAATCATAAAAATCGTTACCTCGGACGCAACAATTCAGGCAAAAAAGATAATGGTTACAATGAAATCGCCCTTCCAAGAGATGGCAAATAGGCTAAATTCTTCATCATGTGAGCGTGGATGGAATCGGACCATCGACCTCTGTCTTATCAGGACAGCGTTCTACCACTGAACTACACGCTCAAATATATTTGAAACAGATTACTGAAAGCCGACGATTCTGTCGGCTCCCCGACTTTTGCGTCGGGGCTACACGCTCAAAATACAAAACTGGAGCAAATCTCCCGTCTGAAGAATATAACAAATAAAGCTATTATTCGCAAACAAACCCAACAAATGCAGGTTAAGCAATCTTAACTTCGAGCACCAAAACTTGCATAACAATGTTAACAACTGGAATGATGTAGGATCTATTTGTTTTCATAACTTTGAGTCCACTCTCTGACAGCAGTTTCTCTAAATCCGGCAAGAAGTAAAACTTTTCAAAATGGTATGACGCTGGGCACTTTAAACGCTTCAAAAAGAAATAGAACAATCTGTTCTTGGCTATGATGTCTACTAAATAGATAGAGCCGTTTTCTCGCAGAACTCTTTTCATTTCGTTAATAGATTCACTTGGGTTCGACATGTGGTGTAGCGTCATCGAGCTTATAACCACATCAAAATGTCTATCCGGAAACGGTATAGATTTGTTGTCGGTTGCAGTAAAGCTTCCTTGTGGTAACAAGGCTTTCGCTTTTTCTACTTCCCTTTCATTTATGTCTATGCCGTACACCTTCAAGTTCTTTTGCTTATTTTTAGAAAGTAAAACTGAAAGGAAACTTCCGTCTTCGCAAGAAGTATCCAACACCGAAGCATTTGCTGGTATTCGTAATTTACTTATTATGGCTTTATGCCTCATGTTTCGAAAAAATAATTTCATGAATCAAATCTATCATAATTTATTATTAAAACAAAAAACCACCCAGTTAAGGGTGGTTTTTTGACTAGATTACAGAGATTAGTATTCTCGGCGTCCTCCTCCGAAACTTCCGCCTCCTTGTCTTGGTGGTCGAGCTTCCATTGGACGAGCGATGTTTACGGTGAGCTTTCTGCCATCAAAGTCTTGGTCGTGGAACATAGAGATAGCTTTTTCTGCTTCCTCTTCTGATGCCATTTCAACGAAACCAAAACCTTTAGAGCGACCGGACATTTTGTCCATGATAATCACAGCAGATGTAACTGATCCTGCTTGTGCGAAGTGTGCACGTAGTGCATCTTCGGTAGTTGAGTAAGGGAGTCCCCCTACGTATAGCTTTGTAGCCATTAAAAACTTTCTCCCGTTTTTACAAAAAACCGGGCAAAACATACTTTATAATGTCCCGTTCGACGGGACGTAGAAAACGAAACGCAAAAAGCTCTCCGAAACCTACTTTCCTAAGTATGACACATAATCAAAGTAAAGGCAATGCTAGTCTTCGTCTTCTTCCCCTACCACACCAGAAAGCAAATCAGAGATTATCGGCTGGATTTCTCCTTCCATGATTTTCGGCAAATTGTGCCAAGATTTCTTGATCCGGTGATCGGTAATTCTGTCTTGAGGAAAGTTGTAGGTGCGGATTTTCTCACTCCGGTCCCCGCTACCGATTTGGTTTTTTCGTTCGCCGGAATACTTCCTGGCTTCTTCTTCTTCTTTCTTTTGCTGTAATTTGGCGAGCAGTATGGCCATGGCCTTTTCTCGGTTGGCTAACTGACTGCGTTCATTGGTAGAACGCACATCGAGTCCTGTCGGTACGTGGATTATGCGAACTGCGGTTTCAACCTTGTTTACATTCTGACCACCCTTACCACCGGAGCGCGAATATTCCATTTCGAACTCTGCTGGATTAACTTCAAAGTTCACTTTCTTTTTGATTGGAAGGACTGCCACAGACGCGGTGGAAGTATGCACTCTGCCGTTTTTCTCGGTAGCTGGTACTCGCTGGACTCTGTGCACTCCGGTTTCATTCATGAGCGACTTGTACACATCGGTTCCTTTGATTTCAAAAGATGCTTCTTTGTACCCGCCGATATCATTCTTTGATTCGTAGTTTACTTTCCATTGCCAACGCATTATTTCCGCATACCGCTCATACATATGAGCGAGCTCCCAAGCAAAAAGTGCAGCTTCGTCGCCTCCTGCGCCAGCTCTGACCTCGAGCACTATTTCATTTGGAAATTCATCTTCCTCCCGTTCTTTAGCTAGGATGTCCTCGACTTGAGCTTCGATGTTGCTCCTTTCTTGTTGGATAGTTTTTAGTTCTTCCCCGGCTAAGTCATGCAGACTATCGTCACTCTCGAGCATTTGCCTTACTTCGGCTTCTTGCCGATTCAAACGCTCCAACATTTCTGCTAGATAGCTTGTTTGGTGATTTTTTTTGAGTTCTTCTAAATTCATTACTGCTTTTTAGCAGCTGCCATGCGCTTCTTGAATTTGTCTACACGTCCAGCGGTGTCAAGAATTTTTTCGTTACCGGTGTAGAAAGGATGACACTGACTGCAGATTTCAACTCGGATCTCATCTAGAGTAGAACCGATAGAAAAAACCGCTCCGCAGGCGCAGATAGCTTGTGCTTTATTGCTGTATTTTGGGTGGATACCTTTTTTCATGATTTTTCTAGATTAACACATTTCTAACTTTGAAGCAAATCTATGTCGTCTTGAATCTTATTTTTCAGTTTTTGGACACTTTTACTGTAGGAACACGATGATCCGCCGGACCCGTAGTACTTGCAGGCGGCTCTGTTCTGGGCGCTGACACTGTCGCCAACAGCACCCAGGTCTGTAAGGTACATACCAGACGCCATAAAGGCATCTTTCGGCGACCACGGATTGGCAAAATGGCCCAAAGCGCTTTCTAGTCTCTTTTCAAATATTTTCCAAGTCGAAGGAATGAACTGTGCAGGACCCATGGCTCCACCCCAGCCGGCAACTCCGGCTATTGGACAAGACACAGCTGTTTTAAAAGCGTTGAACCCGAGTTTACTAGTGATTTCTAGGAATGGTCCGACATCTCGACTCGGTTTCATAACATTCGAGAAAGGTCTACCTGTGTTTTTACCCACTCCAGCTCCGGTATCGGTATTCGTCAGATAACATTGACCCACATTTGATCCCAAATTACTTTCTTGGGTAAGGATAGCTAGCAGAAATGCCGGATCTACGCCTGTTATTTTATTAACTTGGTTAGCGTACTCGAGTGCTGTACCGAATTCAATCTTGGTCGATATACCGGCTAGGTTAAACAATGCACTACGAATCCTGTCGGCTTGAACTTTTTTTGCTGCAGCTAGTTTCTTGTACTCGGCTTCTTTGTTTTTAGAAATAGATAATAATTTCTTCTTCTCTGCCTCAGCTTGAGCTACTTTTTTCTGAGTACTTTCGAGGCTTGCTTTGGCGTCGGTCTCGGCATTCCTTTTTTCTTCTAATTGTTTCTTTTCTTCTTCAGTTTCAGTCTTTACACCTCTGATTTGATCGACGGAACGCTTCACTGACTCTTTGATAGACGCATAGGATTCTAAATCTGAATAGAAATCAGAGATACTGTTATCCGAAAGCAATAAGTGGACTAAATTTTCATTATCGAAATCATTGGTATTGCGGAGTAGCTGAGCTATAGATTCGTGTTGTTTATCTATTTTTTCTTCTAGGGTCGCTATCTTGGAAGATTTTTCATTGATTGAAACTTTGAGGCTAGCAATAGCCAAAGACCTGGCTTTCACCTTGGTTTGTAGGGTTTTAATTTCTGCGTTTAGACTGTCCACAGCACCTTTTAGAGTGCTGGTGTCCTTCTGTTGTGCCTTTTGTTTGTTTAGTAGTTCTTCGAGTTGTCTTTCTATGTTAACAAGTTCATTCCGGCAAAAATCCTTGTCTGCTTGGGGAGAATTAGTAGAAAGGGTCAAACAATCAATAGCGCCATGTATCACGGAAGTCCTACCGAAGAATAAAACGCAAAACAGCAAAATAAAAACTATGGGTTTTCTGTACGCCATAGTTTTCATTTTAACATTTTTAGAGAGATTTTGGAAACTTATTCGGAAGCAGGGGCTTCTTCTTCTTTACCCTTCTTTTCTACTTCGATTGCAGACAAGTCTACAGGGGCAGATTCTTCTTCTTTTTCTTCTTTCTGGAGAGCGATAGCAGCTACAACTTCAGAAGCTTTGGCGATAGCAGTCACCCCGGTTGGCATTTTCAAGTCTGATACTGCGATTTGGCTTTCTGCGTCCACGAGAGTTGAGATATCAACTTCGATGTTGTGTGGCAAATCTTTTGGTAATGCTTCGATTTCGATTTCGTGTAAAACTTTAACCAAAATACCCAAACCACTCTTTACTGCAGGAGCAACACCAACGAATTCTAGTGGAACGAATACAGAAATTTTCTTACTCATATCAACTACCAAAAAGTCTACGTGTATCGGTTCATTTGTAACTGGATGCATAGATACATCGTGGATTAGTACATTCACTTTCTTGCCATCAACTACAAGTTCGATCGGAGTTGATTCACCAGCGTCTCTCCAGATTTTCTGGAAAGCGATTTTAGGTACAGAAATGGATGTAGACGCAACACCGGATCCGTAGTATACGGACGGCATCTCATCATTGGACCTCATCTTCTCGAGGTCGGCGCTCAAATCTCTTGTTTTTGCTGTGATTGAAAACATAAGGGCTATTATATACAAAAAACTTTATAAAGCAAATATTTGCTACTTGTTGGACGGGATATGGGCTATTAAATACTCCCGGGTTCCAGGGCCGTAGTTGTCTTCGGGGACTTTTTTACCAGGATTAAATATGTGTTTGAAATCAAATATCCCCTTTGTATCCTTGAAAATATTGATTACTTTCGGGTTAAACATCTTACCCAAATATGGGGTACGGATAAGTCCGTCGTTGTGTTCGGCGGTAATAGAACCCCCGAGTCTGGTTACCAAAGTATAAACCTTGTCCGATACGTCGAGTACCATCTGTTTTAAATTCGGGTCAGCGGGATCAACCAAGGTATAGATGTGCAAATTGCCATCCCCAGCATGACCGCCGACAGCAAAAGTCATCTCGTCTTTGTACTCAGCGAGTATTTTGTACAACTCTGGCATGAATTCTGGTAAATGTTCTGGACGCACTACCACGTCGTCGATGAAGGGTTTCGATTTTACTTTCTTTAAATGATAACGAATCAAGTTGAAAGCTTCGTGTCTGATGGTCCAATACTTTTTTGCTTCAAACTCACTTCGAGTCAAATGTAATCCTATTTTTTTGTACATTCTCAAACTCTCCAAGGTCTTCTGGGCCTCCAAATCTACCTCTGCCTGGTTACTGCCTGCAAACTCAACCAGAATTATCAGCTTTGGGAAACCGTGCCGAAGTGTCATCATCGCCTCTGGCCCAAAACTAAACATAAGTTTTATCAAGTTGCCGACACCCAAGAGCTTTGTAAAATCCTTGATGTATTTAAGCACCAAGAAAAAAGTCTTGTCATCGTATGTTTCTATGGTTTCAGGATTGTGTACCAAAATTTTATTTACCAAACTCGGAAGTAAATTCATGTCCCGCATGAACAATACAAGTAGTTTACGATATTTTGGGTCTTCAATAAGTTTAAAAGTGATTTGGGTAACAATGCCGAGCGTTCCCTGCGACCCAACCAGGAGCCTATTCAAATCAAAATATTCCGCTTCGCTACGAACACCATCAAAATCAACAACGTTCCACAGGGTATAACCCGCTGAGTTTTTATGAACTTTCGGTTTAGCATTTTTCAAATCCTCTGCATTTTCTATTATCAGGTTAAGTACTTTTTTGTACACCTCGCCTTCGAAATCGTTCTGAGATATTTTTGCTTCTAGTTCTTTCCTAGAAAGTGGTTTGACTGTGTACTCGTTGCCATCGGTAAATATTACTTTTGCTTCGGCTATGTATTCCTCTGTCTTGCCGAAACGCAATGTACGCTCTCCAGCAGAATTGTTGCCAAACATGCCACCCATGGCATTTAAATTTTTCGAAGCCGTATAGCAAGGCAATATCATTCCATGTTCTTTGGTAATTTTTTCAAAATCCCGGTAAAACATGCCGGGCTCAACTGTGATTGTAGCCGAACTTGGTAAAGAATTCTGATCGGCGTAGGACCCACCCGGTACTCCGGGAAGGGTAAAGGCGGAAGAATTTTTTACCTTTTGCGGCTCGGCCACCAGCTTATTCATGTATTTTGTGAAATCAAGAATTATGGATTCGCCTATAGATCCACCAGACATGTCGGTACCCGCGCAACGGGCTGTTATGGCAAGATGAGGATACTTTTCTTTATTAGCACTTACCCATTTAACCAAATTTTGTACATCCTCCGAGTCTTTTGGAAAAAGTACCATCTGAGGCTTCACCTCGAAAACACTCGCATCGTGCGAGTATTTCACCAGCGTTTCTTCACTGTCATCCAATTCCCCCTTAAAAAATTTCTTAATTTCGTCTTTCATTATTATTTTTTCTTTAAAATTACATGTAACCACTTACCTTCGTCAGCTTCATCAAGTGTTAAAATTTCGTAAGGATATTTTTGCAAAATCTTCTCTAATTCGTCTTTTTGGTAATATTTGAAAAATCTTGGTGCATCCATTTTTGCTGTTGAAACCTCCTCGCCTTGACCAGTTTTGAGAGAGAAAGCTACCACTCCACCCTCTTTTAATATTCCATAAATATTCTCTAAGCTTTTTTCAAACTCTTCTTGACTAGCGTGAAGTAAAACCGCATTAGCAAAAAATCCATCAAAGCTATTTTTCCATTCATCTTTCGGTTTATCTTTAAAATTAAATTCGCTTGTTTCAAAACCTTCTTTTTGTAAATCTTCTAGAGCCTGGGGAATTACATCTGTACAAAAGACTCTGAAACCTTTTGACTTGAGGTACCGGGCATCTCTGCCAGTAGCTGAACCGATTTCAAAAATAGAACCACCTGGCGGAAGTTTTGAGGAAAATTCATCTTCCCATACTTTAAATTCACCACTCACCTCCGCCACAGTCCTTTCTGCGTATTTGTGAAAATTTTCCTGGTAAGTATTTACTGTCTGGTCTAAATTATCTTTCATAAGAAATTATTGCATCATGTTAAAAAGCTTTAACCTGTCTTCCACCACTTTCTCTATTGCATCTACTGCAGGTTGGAGGATTTTTGAAGGATTTATTTCTTCAGGCATTTCTTTGAGGGATTTCTCTATGGCTTCGCGCAAGGCTAAACGGATTTCGCTGTTGATATGAACTATTTGTACTCCAGCTTTTATGGCATTGGTAAAGTCCTCGTCTCGGAGCCCTGAACCACCATGAAGCACGAGTGGAATACCGGTGATGTCTCTGATCTGTTTTGTTAGCTCTGCATCGATGTGTGGCTTCCCGGATTTGATGAGTCCATGTATAGAACCGATAGATGGAGCAAGTAGGTCCACACCTGTCTCGTCTACAAACCTCTTTGCTTCTTCGGGCTTAGTCAGCACTCCGGCGCCTTCGGGAATAGTGTCTTTGATGTTTGAGCCGGATCCGATGTAACCTATCTCGCCTTCTACTAGAATATCTCTACCTGTGGCCTTGGAAACTTCACGAGCATATTCTACGCACTTCTTGGTGATAGCCACATTTTCTTCAAACGAAAGCTTGGCTACGTCTATAATAACCATGTCGAAACCTTCGTCTATGCACTTCTTTACAGTTTCAAAACTTGCATGATGGTCAGCATTTAGGAAAATAGGAAAATTATTCTCTTCTCTTAATGTTTTAACCAGGGCTACTACTTCCTCGATGCCGGCGAACTTCTCTTCCCCTTCGGAAACTCCGATGATTACTGGCAAATTAAGCTTCTTAGCAGCATTAAATATCCCGTGCAATGCTTCCAGATTTGAAATATTAAAGTGGCCAATAGCTACCCCTTTCTCCCCAGCTTCTTTGATGTATTCGCGTAGTGTTTTCATAATTTGATTATAATATATTTTCTAGCAACTTACTAAAAATCAACATCTTTAAAAACGTCTCGAGCTTTTGAATTAGCTTTAAATAATTTGGAGAAATCTCCCCTAGAAGACGAAGATTTATATAAGTCAAATAATTCTTTTCTTTCTTGTTCTGAAAAACTTTCTAAATGCTGTTTTTTTATATCTCTAGATTTAATACCCAACGTACGAAATAATAAAAATAGAAGAAAATCACTTGGGTTTTGTTCATCGACTCTTTCTGATCCTTTGTATAAACCTAATTTTATCATTGAACTTAAAAGATCCATGTCATGAGGCCATGAATAAAAATCTCTCGTGATATCAAGTCCCTGTTCCTTTGCAATACCGGTCAAACGTGTGTGAGCAGACCCTATAGCAAAAAGTATTTTAATTTCTTTTTTATTCTTTAAACCAGGATTATCTCTCAGTAATTGAAGAACCTCCCACTTAATGTTCAGTCCGATAACTTCTTCACGTATCGTTTGCGCATCTATGAATTTTTTTAAAGAAATTAATATATCTTGTTTGTTTTCTTCATAAGAAGAAAATTTATCTGGTTTAAGGCCTCTAGCAGAACCTGCTATATCATATATAATATCCTTATCCTTTTCGGCGTGTAGATCAAAAGAAATAATTGGCTTTTGTAACCCCTTTAACCCATTTATAAGAGTGGCGTAAAACTTGTCGAAGTTTATACTTTCTGCCCACTTTTTACCATCCAAATCAGGTTCTCCGTTCTGAGAAACCTGATTTAAAAACTTTATTTGTTCTTCATTTTGCCCTATTAGCTCAATAGACAAAACATCATTGTCTTGCAATCTTTTTAAAACAAAACCAGCATCTTCTTCCGTTTCATGCTTCATGAAGAAGATATTTAATTTAATCTTGGGTGGGTGCTCAACGCCTTTGCTTTTAAGGAAGGTTTCTATACTCTCTGGTGATTCATTTTTCTTTAGATGAATACCTTCTTTCATTTATTTAAATTAATTCTTTCAGTAATTTAATCACAACCTGCGGATTCGCAGAGCCGTTGGTTTCTTTGATTATTTTACCCACAAGGGACATGATGGCGTTTTCTTTACCACCTTTATAGGTCGCTACAACTTCTGGATTCTCAGAAATTATTTTTTCTACAATGCCTTTCAATTCTCCTTCGTCATTTTTCTGAAGTAAATTTTTATCTGTGGCAATTTTCATTGGGGATTCGTCGTTAACCACAATCATTGCCAAAATATCCTTTGCAGCGCGGGATGAAACTTTATTTTCAGCGACGAGATTTATAAGCTCAGCGAAATTCGTACTTTGCGGAAGCCTTGCTTCCGCAGAATTCTTCTTTAACCCCACATAGTCTGATGTTACGTAGTTCGAAGCAGTTTTAACTTTTTCTTTGTCTTGAAGAATTTTAGCAACTTCTTCGAACCACGTAGCTAATTCTGCATCATTTATATAACTCTCGATGTCTTCGTCTTTAATTCCAAAAGCATTGCGATAGCGGGCGCGTTTTGCTTCTGGCAATTCAGGCAGGTCAGACTTCATTTTTTGTAAGTCGAAGGCTTCATGCAATTTCATCTTTGGCAAATCAGGATCTGGGAAATATCGGTAGTCTTCAGATGATTCCTTTTTACGCTGAGACACAGTCTTTTGTTTAGCTTCATCCCAGCCACGAGTTTCTTTTACTATTTCAGCTTCTTTGCCTTCTTCCCACAACTCTATCATCCTGTCCACTTCATATTTGATAGCCTTCTCTACGGTCTTGAAAGAGTTCAAGTTTTTTACTTCGACATACCCTTTCCATAGTTTATCCTTCTCAGGCGACACAGACACGTTCGCTTCTACCCGCATCTCACCTTTCTCCATGTTGGCCTCTGAGGCATTAATGTACTGCAGTAGTAGCTGGTATTCCTTTGCAAAATTACTTGCAACCTTCGCTGCTTCTTCTGCGGTCTCGAAAGTATGAGGTTCGGTAACTAACTCCATAAGTGGAACCCCAGCGCGGTTAAAATCTATCAGCGAATACCCGCCTGCCCCCAGGTCGGACCTGTGATTCTCCACAGGTCCGACCTGGGGAGAATCATAGTGTTTGTTGTTTCCAGTGTCTTCTTCCAAGTGAATACGAGTTATGTCCATACTAGCCAGACGGCCACCAGAGACTATCGGATATTTCAACTGAGAAATCTGGTAGCCTTTTGGAATGTCCGGATAGAAGTAGTTCTTGCGGTCGAATTCAGAAAAGTCGGCAATGTTTCCATTTATCGCTAGACCCACTTTTATCACCTGTTCTATAGCCCTCTTGTTGGGCACAGGCAATGCCCCCGGGTGCGCCATGCATACTGGGCAGATATTGATATTTGGCTTGGTTTCGTCAGGGTTGTTCTTGCAAGAACAAAACATTTTAGTCTCGGTCTTTAGCTCTGCATGAATTTCGAGCCCTATGGTTACATAATATTTCTTCTCCATTTTTGTATTTTAATCGTTTTTTAATATTTTGGCGAGTTCATCAGAAAAGGCTTTGATACTTTGGTCGTCGTAGAGTGACAGGGTGAAAACTTTCTTTTTTAGCTTTTGAAATTCTTTTACTTTCTTGGCGACCAGGTCTGGCGTGGTCACATCGGTCTTGGTCAAAATTATTATTTCTTCTTTGTCCGACAATCCTTCGGTGCCTAATTTGTTTTCCTTATCATACTTTGCCAATTCATTGCGAATTTCTTTGTATGTAGCCATCATGTCAGGATTTTCGAAAGAAACCAGATGTGCGAGCATTTTGGTACGCTTTACGTGGCGCAGAAACTTTATTCCAAGTCCTTTACCCTCGGCGGCACCTTCGATGATACCTGGGATGTCGGCAATAATAAATCCATAGAAGTCACCGAGGTTCGGATCAAGTGTGGTGAATGCATAATCAGCTACTTTAGCCTTAGCGTTGGTTACCATGTTGAGGAGTGAAGACTTGCCAGCATTCGGTAAACCCACCAAACCAATGTCTGCAAAAAGTTGGAGCTCTACATGGAATTCCCCTTCTTCACCGGGGCCACCTTGGTTTGCTTTTTTCGGAGCAACGTCACGAGAGCTTTTGAAATGTTCGTTACCGAATCCCCCGAAGCCACCCTTGAGGAGCATAACCTTCTCCCCTTCCTCCGACAGTTCCCACTCCTCACCAGAATTTAAATTCTTGATTACGGATCCGATAGGTAGCTCGAGTAAGAAATCTTCGCCCTGGGCACCGTGCAAGCTTTTCTTGCCACCGTCTTCGCCGTTTTCTGCAGCGAATTTAGTTTTAGATTTGTATTTTGCCAAGATACCCATGTCGCGTACTCCGATAGCATAGAAATCTCCGCCTCGTCCTCCGTCACCACCAGCAGGTCCGCCTTTGGGTATGAATTTTTCCTGGCGCCAACGAACCACACCATTACCACCACGGCCCGCTGACCCATGAAAACTTATTTCGTCAATAAATGCCATATGCTCTTTTTTGTTTTAGTTTTTAAAGATATTTCAGCTAATTTGAATGCGCTTTCTTTCGTTTTAGTTTCAAGCAAGAATCCGTCACGATGGCAGAAAACTGCATCAGATACCCCGGTCACTTCTGCCAAGCCTTGATTCTCCCCGAGCCTGCCCCTCCAAGCTTCCGGGAATGGCTTTCTACTCTTTAGTGTGTACGGAGCGCCTTGTACAGCTTCTACTTTCCAAGCTTTACTGAATCTACTTTGGCAAATCATATAAATAGGTTCCGGCAGAGAAGACAAAGTTTCTTGATACAAGTACCGTGGGAAATTATTTTCTAGTTCTATTATTCTTTTGTCTTTTGAATTATTGTATGCTTCGAGAATTATTCTCCTTCCCAAAACATCAGATTTAACAGTATCGATTTCTCTCTTCAAAATTCTCTTAACATTTTTGACCTCTTCTCGGAAAATATCATCGATTGATGCTTGGTCTTCCTGCCAAGTTGGAGTAAAAATCAAAAATGTTCTAGTAGCGTTATACTCACGTACGTTTTTTATTTTTGAAGTTGCTATATCCATACCATTATCGGTCGCATCAATCGGGGAAACAATATCCTGATCAATCTTCTGCCAAACATCATGGTCTCCATCGCACAATTCCATACCAAAGTGTTTCCACACCAAACCAAACGATGCATACAAAACACCATTTTCTCGGGCACCGCTAGTTTCTTTTTGGTGATGGTCAAAACGATTTTTCTCTGGATCATAAACACCGCCGACATCGAAAACATAATCCCCTTTTTCGATGGTGTCTTTGTCTCGAGAACGAATTACTTTGTATTCTTCACCCTTTTTTTCTAAATACAAAGATAGAGTAGCGCAGGCGAACAAGTCGTCCCCATGTATTGCTCCGTTATGGGTTACTAGTGTTTTCATACTTTAAAAAAGAGAATCTACTACTGTTTTCACCACCGACCCATCTGCTTTGCCTTTCAAGTCTTTCATGAGTGCTGCCATCAATACGCCTTTCTTGGTCACATCGGTTAGTCCTAGTTCGGTTTGTTTCATTTTTGCTAGTTTTTCTACTTCGGACTGGTCCATCAGTGTTGGTAAATATTTTTCTAACACAGCAAGCTCGGCTTCTTCTTCTTTGACCAAATCTTCCCGTCCACCCTTTTTGAATTGCTCGATTGAATCCTTCCTTTGTTTAGAGAGTTTGGTAATCACAGCCATAACCTCTTCGTCAGTTAGGAATTCGTCAGGTTTTCTGCCTTTGGCCATAACTTCGGTCATAAAAGCAGCAACCATGTTGCGCAGGGCTTTCAGTAGCACTTCGTTTTTGGTCATCATGGCTTCTTTTATCCCAGATTTTATTTCTTGATGTAGCATACGTACATTATATGCTAAAATACCAGTATGAGCAAAATCATATTTTTTGATACCGAAACTACTGGAAACACCGAAAAAGACTATTTATGTCAAATAGCTTACAAGTCCCCCGACGAGCAGTTTGTGGGTTTGTATAAACCCCCTTTCAAGATACCCCCTGAGGCCTCCGCTGTGCATCACATTTCCAACAAGATGCTAGATGGCAAGCCTTCATTCCAAGAAAGCCCTGACAGTAAGAAAATAAAAACCTTGTTTGAAGACACCAACTCCGTCGTCGTGGCCCACAATGCGCCTTTTGACCTAATGATTATAAAAAAAGAAAACATCATTCCAGCGAATTTCATCTGCACTCTACGCGTAGCTCGCCATCTAGACCCAGAAGAAAAAATAGAACGCTACAATCTGCAATACTTGCGCTACCTGCTCGAAATCGAAGTAGAGGCTCAGGCGCACGACGCCCTGGGTGATGTATTAGTACTAGAACAACTCTTTGAGCGGTTAAAGAAGAAAATCATGGAACACGACAGCCTGTCCGAACATCAGGCCATAGATGAAATGATTAAAATTTCTTCTCATCCTTCACTTTTCAAAAAATTTAAATTCGGTAAACACAACGGTAAATTCATAGAAGAAGTCGCTCGGGTTGACCGTGGCTACCTGGAATGGCTACTGGCTCAAAAGCTCGATGGAGACGAAATAGACGAAGACTGGATTTATACTTTGAAACACTATTTGGGCAAATAAAAAGTAGGCCCCGGGGCCTACTTAATTTGTGAAAAAAATAAATTCAATTCAGTGGGTTTTTTTGACCTCATTTATAATTACCAAAGCCACGATAATTCCCAAGGTCCAAAGAACCAACTTGGCTGGCAAAAAAAGAAATGCCACGCCGATCGCAAACAAAATTGCGATAATGAGATACTTCACATTTTCATTCATGCTATAAACAACTGTCGAAGGCGACAGCGCCTTTGGGTGATTAGAAAAGAACAATAGTTATAGTTAACAACATTTATGTAAAAGTGTCAAGCACTACAATTTATCATTAACCTGCTAAAATATAAGGCATGGAAATCGTAACTCAAATTTTAATTTTTGTTGCCGTGGTTTTCGGCATAGGCATATACTTTATGTATGTGTTTTTTGGCAAGAATCGTAAAAACCAGAACAGTGATAAAGATCAGTCTTTCTTGCTACTACAACAACAAATGGCCGAACTGGCAAAGACGCTTAATTCGAGTCTTACAGAATCCCGCCGGGATATGCAGGACGTGGTGCGGGCTCAATTCTCTGATTCTCAGAAATTAATAAAAGATATCAACGAACAAGTGAGCCGTAGCCTGCTAGACGTAACCCGCGAACAGACCAAGACCAACGAAGCTACCAGAGAATTCATAAACATCGCAGACAAGCTCTCCAACTTGGAGAAGACTCTGAAGCATCAGAAACAACGGGGCAACTGGGGTGAAGCATCACTAGAATTAATACTTTCGAACACTTTGGCTCCTGGACAGTACAAGATGCAACATGAGTTCAAGAACAAGGAAACAGTAGACGCAATCATCATCACCAAAGAAGGTATCATCCCGATAGATGCGAAATTCTCGCTCGACAATTACGACCGTGTAGTGCACGCCATAGATGACAGGCAACGCGAAGAGTTAGAAAAAGAATTCAAAAATGATTTAAAGAAACGTATTGATGAAACCTCAAAGTACGTCAGGCCCGAAGAAGGCACACTTCCCTTTGCTTTTATGTATATTCCAGCAGAAGCTATCTACTATGATTTACTGGTAAATGAAGTTGGTTCAATCAAAGTAAACACCAGAAATCTCATTGACTATGCGTACAATGAAAAGAAAGTAATTGTAGTCTCCCCGACCACCTTCATGGCTTATCTACAGTCCGTACTGTATGGATTCAAAGCATTCAAGATCGAGGAATCTGCAAAAGACATCATCAAGAAAGTTGAGGACTTGGGCAAACACCTAAAGGCCTATGAGGATTATCACAACAAGCTCGGCAATGCATTGAACACAGTATCGAACCACTACAACGCATCCAACAAAGAGCTCAAGAAAATAGACAAAGATGTCCTCCGCATCGCTGGCGCAAGTCCAGAACTAAATTTACTAGAAGTAGTAAAACCTGAAATAGAATAAAACTAGCTCAACTCCCGAGAGCCTTCTTTCTTTTTCATCCCACCAATTGGCAATGCCACAGTAAAGGTAGTACCTTCGTTTTCTTCCGACTCGAAAGAAATACTGCCACCTGATTCTTCTACTATTGATTTTATGATATAAAGTCCGAGCCCTGTACCCTCTACGTCTTGGCCTTTGACATTGTCTGCTCGGAAAAGCTTGGTAAATATCTTTTCTTGTTGGGATTTTGGTATACCAATTCCGTTATCAGAAACTTTTATTAAAATGAAGTCTTCTTTCTTTATCACTGCTATCTTCACTGCACCTTTATCGTGGGTGTATTTGACCGCGTTGGAAAGTAGGTTTTGAAAAATCATATGCAATAGTTTCGGGTCGGCATCGATTTCTAAAGGACGTTGATCAGGAAAATCCGTTTCGATTTTTATTTTCTTTTTCTTGATTTCTTGTTTTTGTTCATCGATAGCCAGAAAAGCTGCGGATACTATGTCTACTTTTTCTGGATTTACTGAAAAAGTGCCTAGTTCCAATCTGGACACATTCAACAAGTCATTAACCAAGTCTATCATTCGTTGATTGCCGGCATAAATCTCTTTCACATATTCTTTCTGCATTTTACTTAATTTACCAGCGTCACCAGCTAGTAACATCTCGGCGTACCAGTTCACAGACGAGAGCGGTGTTCGGAGCTGGTGTGAAGCCAGAGACACGAATTCAGTTTTTTCTTTGTCCACCGCTTTTTCTTCGGTAATATCTCGGAACACTTCTACTGCACCGATGATCTGACCTTCTACAATGATGGGTGAAATCGTTATCGCCACCGGGAAGGTGGTGCCGTCTTTCCTGCTGTAATGCATATTAGAAGTTATGCTTGTTTTTGCAGTATTAGTCGAAAGAGAACGGAGTATTTTATAAATAGGCCTGTCTTGCTTTTCAATTTCTCTACCCTCTTCGTCAAACATTTGAACCAAATTAACAAAAAGTTTACCCTGCACTTCTTCTTCACGCCAACCCAGCAAATCCTCGAAGGCTCTATTTACAAACACAATGTTACCGTCTTTACCTGTAGCTACTAGACCCTCACCAATTGAGAGCAACATGGCCTCGTCTTTTGCTTTTGCCTGACGAAGACCCTTGGTAACTTCACTAGCATAGCCGACCGTCCTCTCTCGAAGAGAAGAAAAAGCATAAACTATGAGTAATACAAGCACACTCACCACCACACCCAAAAGAGCAATAGCTAAAGGTATAAAACTAGTAAAAAAGTGAGAATCAAAATTCGAATCTGCGAGTTGCTTGTTGACATAGGAAGCATAACTTAGCGCAAACAAAACCCCAGAGAAAATAACTGCCAGGAGAAAAAGCTTTTTACCTAAAGCTTCTCGCGTTTCGTAACGAGAACGTAGAATCAAAAAAGCTGCTAATGAGAATACAGTGCTCAAAACAGCTGTATATGGATGTACCCCTTGATAAAAGTAGTAGTCCAAAATACCTGTATTTTTAAACAGAAAACCAATGGTATAGAGTGCCGAGAACAAGAAAGACAATCCGGTTGCAAACTCTACAAAGTAAAACTTTCGAAAAATACTTCTAGGTGACAACAGGAGTACCATTCCTACAAGTATGAGTACAGACTTTTCGTACAAAGACAAAGGACCACCCAAAAGGTCAACCAGCTTGTTGAAGCCATCAAAGTAGCGCAGAGTCAACGACCCTGAAATAACAGTCACCAACGTAACCAGTCCCAAGAGCTTGGTTAAATTACCCCGCCATTTTTCCTTGGCGACAATACCAACACCAAGGAAAAGAAATAGTATTGCGGTAAATATACTCATTAGCGAGTAACGCTAATCACAGCAGACTGTTCAGGATCACAAGCACCAACGGTTAGACGACCATTTGCATCTTTGTTAATGTAGTAATCAGTATTGGTAGCCACACCGGTCTTCGGATCGGTCGGAATTCCAACTATATAAGTAGGCACTAGGTCAGTAGACAAATCAATACCAGCAGCAACTGTAGTTGTAGCAGTACAAGTTGAATCCAATCCTGAAGCTGCAGTTCCTAATACCTGAGAACTACCAGTGACTGCATCGATAGCGGTTGGTAAGTTGCCGTCGTTGTCGATAGCGTATTGATAAACTGCGTTTAATATTGTGTTCACATCACTCCTGCGTTGTGCATTCCTAGTATCGCCCAATTGTTTACCTGGGTTTAAAGCCACGATAACTATTCCGGCCAATATTCCAATAGCGGCTACCACCAACAAAACTTCAAGCAATGTAAAACCTTTTTTATTTTTATAATTCGTATTCATGTTTGTAATTTATTTGTTAATTTTTAAATAATAAAGTTTCCGGCTCAGAAGTCGGCAACTTCCTGCCACGACGTGACATTAATCATGGGACTAATGGCGTCGATCTCAACCTCTACTTTTCTTATTATTGTACCAGCACTACCCGAAGATGCAACATTTCTACTCTCACCACCTTTGTTTGTGACGACAAAACTGCAACTAGCGGGGCTCAGAGTCAGATTACCATTTCCAACAAAACCATTATTTTCCCTTATGGTTTCAAGTGCTTCTTCGGCACACGCGTGCGCCGCCGCCAGTGCTTGCCTGCTTTGATACATAGAAATACTTGTCTTACTGCTACCTATGCCGAGTACTAAAATAACCACCACCAGTGATATACAGACACTGCCGAAAACGATAACACCGATTAATGTTACGAATCCTTTTGGTTTGAATTTTTTATATATATTTACCATTTTAATCACCTCGCAAACTTATGCTGGTACTCCAGGTTTTGCTAAAGTCGTATTCATTCCTGCCTTGCGGATTCAAATATGATATTATAAATGATACCCGAATTATTCCCGGAGTCGCAGGCCAGGACAAATTTTCGAAACTCAAACTAGATACTGCGACATGCGAATTCGTCAGGTCAACAGGAGACCCTGCACCTTCTTTGATTCTCAAAGTACTACCACTCAAATCAAAAATCGCTGGGTTAAGTAAAGGGTCGATGCTTTGTACACCGAGAGTTGGACCGACGGCACCAGTCACAGGCAAATTTATAGCTGTACTGTTTCGAATAGTTTGCGCTATTATCCGCATCGCATGATTACCCTGCTCTTCTACTTCAGCAACAGTACGATTTTTTATCCTGGCATCAACAATCATGCCCGTAAACATACTCATAAATAATATCAAACTCCCGGCGACAACTACATAAAGCATTGTTTCTACTAGGGTGAAGCCCTGCCCGAAATGCTTCGCCCGCCCGCAACGATTCTCGTAGCGATTCGAGCAGGCTATGCGAGGCAGGCGGGCTTTTTGTTTTGTATCTATTCTGATCATGATTATTGTGGTGCAAAAACTTTGAATTCTTGTGCATTACTGTCGCTTGCTCCGAAAGCTCGATCGAGGGTGGCACTGTATGCAACGCCATTTAAATTATCAACTCCGGCTGTATCTAAAACTCCGAACAATATAGGTAGAGCCGAAACTGATACATCGACAACTTCAAATTCCATTGCGTTATCTGAACTAGAAAGGAAAAGTAAATCCCCTGCAGATCCCAAATCAAGTGCGATGTCAGTGATAGCATTACCGACAATCAGACTTCCAGAAAGTACCAGCGCCAGCGGATTTGAAGCGTCGACCACTCGCAAAGTATTTAATTGTCCGACATACAACATATTACCATTCATGGATACAGTATTAGCATCACTATTACCAGGCAAATTGAGCATGCTAGCCAACACCGGACCTGCAGGTAAGGTCACATCTACTACTACAACCTCCGTTGTGTTACTGCTCGAAGCAACGTAAGCATAGTTACCTGAAACAAAAACTTCGTTTGGTACATTTGCTACATTGAGCGACCCTGCCAAGACTGGCAAAGCTGGATTGGTGACGTCGATAACAGCAAAGTCTGTACCCGCAGCAAAAGTCATATACGCATGGCTCCCTGATACATAAATACCTCGTCCGTCCTCTACACCAGCGTCGTTGTACACTCCAGCCATGACTGGCAAAGCTGGATTGGTGACGTCGACTATTTGTAATTCGCGAGTGTCACTGTTGCTAGTAACGTAAGCAAAGTTCCCTTCTACAAAAATATTTTGTGGGGTGTTGGATAAATTCAAAGTTCCAACTTGAACCGGTATCGCAGGATTACTGATGTCTATTATGTAAAAATTCGCAGAGTTATTGTTGGCTCTTATAACATAAGCATGGTCGCCAACCACTTGGACTTTAACCGCATTTTGATTACCAGCAATATTGAAAATACTTTCTTGTAATGGATTGGACCAGTCCCCTAATGCCGCAAAGAAATTAGTGAGTCTAGTAACGAGTGTAACTTCACCACTGCGTAGCGTGTTCTGAGTCCAAGTAACACGCGAAGTTACATCCTTTCTGTTGTCGTCAACGGATTTCACTGTAATTTCTCTAGT